>ENA-UOOR01000337-UOOR01000337.1-fermentation-metagenome-genome-assembly--contig:-NODE-337-length-69171-cov-89.711818_pt1 | contig 69171 bp, 70 predicted proteins | sample MGYA00245780_ERZ724029 | MGnify/ENA primary metagenome ERZ724029 (study PRJEB28704, sample SAMN03018315) | fermentation metagenome | biome: anthropogenic terrestrial biome; feature: soil; material...
CCCTTACATTCTCGTAATTTGAATATTCCTGCAACCCCTCCCCCGAACGCGATATCCCCACGGTCCATTGTACGGAATCTTCTCATCACATTGGCTGTTTGGATTTTGGCGACCAATCCATGCATCCAGCCTCACGATCCGTTAACCCCGTCAGGCACGATTCGCTCCAATTCACGCCCGGCACCGGTACAGCGCGCACGCACCTCCCGGCACCCCGTTCCTCCGGTCCTGTAGGAACCCTGACGGGAGACAAACATACCTTTTTGATGCTTCCGAACGGACCTATAATACCAGAATACGTGAACCCGGGGGCGCATTCCGACCGAAACGACCCGCTTCAGGGTTCCTTTGTGCAGTATGGTCAACCTTTTTTGACATCCGGACAAAATAAGAGGAGAGGAAGAGAGGTCATGTGTATTGCAATGCCCGGTGAGGTTCTGGAGATAAAAGAAGGCAATATCGGCGTCGTCGACTTCGGAGACCTGCAGCAGGAGGTCCGGCTCGACCTTGTGGATGTGAAGGTCGGGGAATTCGTGCTTGTCCACGTCGGGTTTGCCATCCAGCGTCTCAGCAGAGAAGATGGGCTCGAGACCCGTGAGGTCTTCAAGCAGGTTTACGCCGCGATGACGGAGGAGTAATGCACGAGTACAGCATCGCCTACGACATCTACACGACCGCCCGCCGCGCTGCGCTCGATAACGGCGCAAAAGGGGTGAAGCGTGTCTATGTGGATGTCGGTAAAATGGCGATGGTGAACCCCGAACAGGTGGAATTTCTCTTTAATATCATCATCGAGGACGACCCGCTCTTTTCGGGCACCCGGCTCTCATGCCGGGACGTCGAGGCACGCACCCGCTGCTCCTGCGGCTACGAGGGGAGCGAGCGGTTTGTCTGCCCTCGGTGCGGAAAACTTCCGGAAATTGTTGCGGGAATGGAGATCGTAGTCACGAACGTCGAAATAGAAGTGGACGAAGAATGAAAGTCAACCTCATGCACGGTGCCGGCGGCGAAGTGATGGGCGAACTCTTGCGCGTCATCACGAACCTCAAACACAACAACGCCGGTGGAATAGGACTCGAATCGCTCGATGACGGGGCGGTCATCCCGCTCAACGGCCAGAATATCGTTTTTACGACCGACAACCACGTAGTCTCGCCGATCTTCTTCCCCGGCGGGGATATCGGGCGCATTGCCGTCTGCGGGACCATCAACGACCTTGCGATGATGGGCGGTCGGCCGATCGCCCTCTCGTGCGGCATGGTCATCCCGGAAGGTTTTGAGGTGGCGGACCTCGAACGGATCGTTGCATCGATGGACGCCGCACTTGATGAATGCGGGGCGAACCTCGTCACGGGCGACACCAAGGTGCTCGAGCGGAGCGCCCTCGATACCATCGTCATCAACACCGCCGGTATCGGCGTCGCCGGGAGGGTGGTGCGGGATAACGGTCTCCTGGCCGGTGACCGGATCATCGTCAGCGGCACCATCGGCGACCACGGTATCGCCATCATGACTCACCGCGAGGGGTTCGACTTCGGCGACCAGATCCGCTCCGACGTTGCACCCCTCTGGACGCTCGTTGAGCAGGCGCTCGCCGCCGGAGATATTCATGCCATGAAAGACCCGACGAGGGGCGGATTTGCGAACGCCATCAACGAGATGGCGAGAAAGAGCGGCGTCGGCGTCGTCGTCGAGGAAGAGGCCCTCCCCTTCAGGGCAAATGTCCGGAGTGCCGCCGGGATGCTCGGCATCGATCCTCTTGAAGTGGCCAACGAGGGCAAAGTCGTCATGGGGGTTGCGCCAGACGATGCCGAGGCCGTCCTTGCGGCGCTCCAGAAGCACCCCTACGGGCGGGACGCCGCGATCGTCGGGGAAGTGGTCGACGGGTCCGGTGTGATCATACGAACCGCCATCGGCGGGGAGCGGTTCATCGAGCCGCCCATCGGCGACCCGGTCCCGCGCGTCTGCTAGCGGGTACCCGCGCCTCATTTCTTTTGATGCAAGGTGATGTGACCCGCGCCTGTAATATACGATTGATGCTGTTACGTGGTTGAAGGAGAGGTATAAGACGATGACGGAGGGGGCGGACATCGAGGTGCGTCTGGTGGATGCCTGGGACGTGGAGACGATTGCGGACCTTTACCGGGCGGGCGGCTGGTGGAACGAGGAGTGGGACCCGGCCGCGCTCGGCGCCCTCATCGCGGGGAGTTTCGCCTTCGCCGTTGCCGTCGACCCGGTAACCGGACGTGCGGTCGGTATGGGCAGGGTACTCTCGGACGGGGTCTCGGACGGTTACATCCAGGACCTGATTGTCCTTTCCGGGTACCGGGGCCGGGGCATCGGAACGATGATCTTATCTACGCTGATCAGGTACTGCACCTCTGCCGGTGTCACCTGGGTCGCCCTCGTCGCCGAGCCAGGGACCGAAACCTTCTATACCGGGTTCGGGTTTCGGAGAATGGATGGACACATCCCCATGCGGTGGTATCCGGACAAAAGGTGAGACATGCTGAGATTTGCCGACTTTAAACCCGTGAGCCTGGATGATCGCGGCCTCTTTTCCGAGCACTACCGGCAGTATCCCCAGGTGCATAGCGACAACACGTTCGAGAATATGGTCTGCTGGAACCGCTATGCGGACTACCGGTTTGCAAAGGTGGACGGCTCAATCGTCCTATCGAGCACCATAAACGGTGTAACGTCGTTCCGCATGCCCATCGGCCCCAAGAACCCCGACCTCATCGGAGACGTCATCGACCTGGCGGTGAAAGAGGGGGGCGACACACCCCTGTGGGTCCTCGACCCGATAAACGAAGCGTGGACCCGGGAACTCTATCCCTCCCTCCCTCTCCACGAAAGGCGGGATTTCTTCGACTACATTTACCGGACCGGCGACCTCGCCGACCTCGCCGGAAAGAAATACGCCACCATCCGGCGTCAGGTCAACCGGTTCGAGCGGGAGTATGCGTATACGATCGAGGGGATTACCCGGGAGAATATCAACGAAGTCTGGGAGTTTCTGGTGGTCTGGTGCGAATGGCGGGACTGCGACTCGGAGCCCATCCTTGCTCACGAGAAAGACGCCATCCTCTTTGCGGTCAACAACTTTTTTGCCCTCGATCTTGCCGGGTGGATCATCAGGATCGGCGACACAATCGGGGCGATATCGATTGTCGGGCCGGTCAACCGGGATATGGCGGTCGTCCATTTCGAGAAAGCGCTCCCCGAGGCTTATCCGGGCATCTACAAGGTGATCGCGAGCGGAACCGCGGCTATGCTCCGCGACCGTTACCGCTACGTAAACCGGGAGTGCGATATGGGTGTCGCCGGGCTCCGCGAGTCGAAGACGCGTTACCACCCCGCTTACATGGTCGAGGTGTACTGCACGACCCGGGACGACCTGGAGGCATGCTGCCGGTGACCGCGGATCTGGTCCTCCGGAACGTGGCGCTTCCGACAGGCCGGCGTGCCGACGTCGTCATCGCCGGCGGGATCGTCCGGCACATCGGTGCGCCGGTGCGTGCCGACGAGACACTCGACTGCAGCAGGTACACCTGTCTTCCCGGGGCAGTCGATATGCATGTCCACATGCGGGGAGGGGCTCAGGCGGAGAAGGAAGACTGGCGGACAGGCACGATGAGCGCGGTCGCCGGCGGGGTGACGGTCGTCGTCGATCAGCCCAACACCGTCCCTCCCCTCACCACGCCCGCCCTCCTCCGGGCGCGCATCTACGAGGCGGAGGAGCAGGCTGTATGCGGGTTTGCGGTGAACGCCAGCGTCGTACCGGGAGCCGATCTCGCGGGGATGCGGGATGCCGGTGCAATGGCCTTCGGGGAGACCTTCGCGGCCCCGTCGAGTTACGGTGAGGGACTCGATCCGGAAACCCTCAGGGGGTTGTTCTCCTGCATTCACGCTCTCGGCGGGCTCGCCACGATTCATGCCGAAGAGGTCCGGGGTCCGGCACCGGCAACGCTCGCCGATCACGACCGCACCCGCTCCGGTGCCGGAGAGGCGCGCGCCGTGCGCGGGGTCTCGGACCTCGCCCCCGAAGGTCTGCGTCTCCACTTCTGCCACCTGAGCACCGCCGCCTCAATCGGGGCCGCACGCGGCACGGTGGAGGTGACGCCCCACCACCTCTTTCTCTCGTACGAGATGTTCGAGGACGACGATACCCGGGCCCGGGTGAACCCTCCGCTCAGGGATGAAGAGACCCGGCGCGGCCTCTGGTCTCGCTGGGACGCAATCGACGTCGTCGCCTCGGACCACGCCCCGCACACGCTCCGCGAGAAGGCGCTGCCGTTCGAGATCGCTCCCTCCGGCATCCCGGGGGTCGAGACGATGGTGCCGCTCCTGATGGCGGCGGTCAGGGAGGGGCGGATAACTCTCGCTTCCGTGATCGAGAAGACGTCGTGGAGGCCTGCCGCCATCCTCGGCATCCCCCGCGCGGGGTTTGAACCGGGCGACCGGGCGGACTATGCCTTCTATCCTGACGAAATCACCCGTATCGATGCTTCCTGCCTCCACGCAAAGTGCGGCTGGTCGCCGTTTGAGGGGTTCGCCGCGGTCTTCCCGGAAGAGGTGATCGTCCGGGGTACGCGAGCTTACGCTCAGGGGGATTTCCGGGAGACGCACCCGGCCTGGTATCCCGGGCAAGGATATTTATCATCGAAGAATTAATAATACAGAGCCGATAAAGCGCATCTATAGGTCCCCGGGTGATCGTCAGGCGGGACGCCCGGACATGATCCGCGGGACAACCCAGGTGCGCGACAGGCGCGCCTGGCATATGGGTACGATCGGGTGAGGACCGGCATCAGCCGCCTGTGATCATCGATCGTTAGTGCCGGGCGACATCCTTTCAGGAGGCTTTTCTCATGGAACCGTATGCCGACGCCGTCGTTGAGACCGGGAATGGTGTCACCCTGGCGCTTGATGTTACGGCAGGCGCAAAGAAGAAGTCGTTTCCGGCCGGATACAACGAATGGCGCAAGAGCATCCGGTGCCAGGTCACCGCCCCTGCCGTCGGCGGAAAGGCGAACCGTGCCGTTATCGAACTCATCGCCGGGACGTTCGGGATACCCCGCACCGATGTGAACATCGTCGCCGGGCATACCTCTTCATCGAAGACCGTGGCGATCGCCGGTCTCTCGAAATACGATGTTCTTATGCTCCTTTCCTCCTGTGGCGCCTGATCCCGTGCAGACGCCGATACGACGGCCTCCGGATTGGCGTGTTTTTCACCATCAATATCGTATACAATGATCTGCATCAGAATATGGACCAGAATTCATCCGTAATGGGTTTTATCCTTTGAAAAAACTTCTGTTTACGGCGCCATTTGATTTAAGTAATTGCACCTTAGATATATAACTGATGTTCATGTCCGCGCGAGGTAACCATGCGCGGGACGTGGAGATCGATTTATACTGAAAGGGGGCACGACTCCATGTATTCACCGGAAACCACAAAATACCTCATTCATCTTACTCTGCAGATCGAGGGGGTGGTCGATAAACCCGACGTGGTGGGCGCTATCTTCGGCCAGACGGAAGGTTTGCTCGGCGAAGACCTTGACCTGCGCGATTTACAGAGGACCGGCCGGGTGGGCCGGATCGACGTCCAGATCACCACGAAAAGGGGGGAGACAAAAGGCGAGATCCTCATCTCGTCCTCGCTCGACCGGGCTGAGACCGCACTCCTCGCATCGTCGCTGGAGACGATCGACCGGGTAGGACCGTGCACGGCCCATGTCATGGTCGACCGTATCGAGGACATCCGGGTGACCAAGCGGCGCAGGATCGTCGAACGTGCAAAAGAACTCCTTTTGGAGGATTTCGATGAAGGGACGATCAACAGCGACGACCTCCTCGACGAAGTCCGGGAGGTTATCCGGATCGAGAAACTCGAGTATCTCGGCGAGGAGAGGGTGCACGCAGGCCCGAACGTCATGACCTCCGACGCCATCATCATCGTCGAAGGCCGGGCCGATGTGATCAACCTGCTGCGCTACGGGATCAAGAATGCGGTTGCGGTCGAGGGGACCAACGTCCCGCGCATCATCATCGACCTCTGCGCGCAGAAGACCGCGACGACCTTGCTCGACGGAGACCGGGGAGGGGAACTGATCCTCCGCGAACTCCTGCAGGTCGCCGAGATCGACTTCGTGGCCTACAGTCCGCGGGGAAAGAGCGTCGAGGAGATGAGCAGAAAGGAGATCGTCAAGGCGCTCCGGAACAAGGTGCCCGTGGAAGTGGTCACCGACCACCGCCCCGGGGAGACGGCGGAGCGGGCTCCCGTCGGCGCATATGGGGGGCCGGAAGAGGCCGTGCCTCTGGAGCCACCGAAAAACAGGGAGGAGAACCGGAAGCCACCGTCGACGCTCGGCGAACACATGGCGGACGTCCGGGACAAAAAGATCGCGCGGTTTCTCTCTCCCGACTATACCGTCCTCCTGGAATCGAACGCTACCGATGTCGAAGGCGCCCTCCAGAACCTGAACGGCGATGTTGAAGGGCTTGTCATGGACCGGGTCGTCGATCAGAAACTCCTCGATCAACTCGGAGGAAAGAACCTCGAGTTTGTGGCCGCTCGTGATTATCAGGGGATCATAAAGCGCCCCCTGTCCATCCGGCTTATAAAGATTGAATAAATTTTATATCGGGTGCAAATTTATAAATATCTATATCCACTATTTTTATCTCCGGGAGAGAATATGCACAAAGAAGAGTTAATAGCCTTACATGGGATTCTCACTGAGATTAAAGACTTTTTTGAGATGCAGAACCCGGAGTTGAAGTTCTCGCAGTATTATGCGTTGAAAATAGACCCTTCTCAGGTGCATAAGAGCAAAATGGAACATAAGTATGCAATATTCGTGCTCGGAACGGAACTTGCCAACGCCATGAAAGATGTGGAGTTTGCTTCATCGAGCCGGATCTCCGCCAGGATGAAGGAACTTGCGGAGAAGACCTTGAAGGAGATCGAGTATCTCCAGTAACGATCATCCCCGCCGCCCCTCTTTTCTCAGGCCCGCATATTGCGTTCCCGTTCGATGAGATAGGCGGCCAGCAGATTCGGGATGGGGGCCGCCATGCAGTGCCAGTTCGGCGTTCCGTTCACTTCAAGGACCGTGTAACCCTCTCTATCCCGGAGGAGATCGACGCCGCAGTAATCGATCCCGATCGCCGCTGCCGAATCTTCGGCGATGGCGCGCATCTCATCATCGATCGGGACCGGCATGCCGGTCCCCCCCTGGTGGATGTTGTGCATCAGCCCCTCAGATACCCGGGTAATCGCGCCGACGGCCTCTCCACCGAGGACAAAGACACGGAAGTCCCGATCGTTCGGAATATACTCCTGCAGGTACCAGGGTCCCGGCCCGAGGTCGTCCGGCTTCGTCACGAGCCTGATGCCGTTCCCATCGTATCCGTAAAGCGGTTTATAAACGACTTTCCCGTGCCGCAGAAGAAAGTCCCGTGCCTGCTCCTCCGAGCAGAGGTAGGCCGTCCTGGGTGTGCGCACCCCTTTCCGGAGCAGGAGTGCCGACGTCATCACCTTCGACGCGCAGGCGACGATGCTTTCGGGTGTGTTGATCACCCGATTATCGAGCGCGAGCACGCTCAGGGTCTCGAACTGGTGCCCGTCCTGCCGGATCCCGCAGGCCCACACGAGTTCATTCTCAAGCCCGGAGTTGAGCGGGTCGATTGTACCGAGGTCGAGGAGGGCGTATCGGGCGTCGGCTCTCTCCAGCTCCTGCATAACGGCGCCGGTCGAGTTGTCGTCCGGCGTATCGGTCGGTTTAGGAACGATATAGATCATTTCGTCTCACGTCCGGGGCTGTTCGTAGTGCAGTACCCTTTTGTATCTCGCCGGATATAACCGGTAGGGAAGGGTGTCATGCAGAAGAACCGGATCTGTATCATCGGGTGCGGAAATCCTCTCATGGGAAACGACGGGGCGGGCATTCGGGCGATACAACTCTTTGAAGGGAGGTATACCGGCGTCGATGTCATCGATGGCGGCACCGGGGGACTCGGTCTGATCCCGTTGATGGAGGGGTACGAGAAGGTGGTGATCGTCGATGCGATGGTGGACGTCGGCGACCGTATCGGCGAGGTCCTCACGTTTGAAGCGCCGCCTTCCCGGGGGGAGACCCTCGCGTGCGCACTCCACGATCTCGGGATCGGGGAGGCGGTAGCCGTAGCCCGGGAACTCGGGTACGCCGGGGAGGTTGTGATCGTCGGGATCGAAGCAGGGGAGATCCGGGCATTCAGCCGGGAGATAGACAGCGCGGTCGAAGAAGGGGTCCGGGTTGCCGGGAGGGAGATCCGGAAGATCCTCCGGAGATGGACTGGCGAGGCCGTTGGCGCGTTGGGAAATGAGAATAGTGAGTATGGGTAACTATATATGCCGGACACTTTTCCAAAGGGATAAATAGCAAGACTTATTTTATAGCACTGAACTAAAGGTGTCTGAATGCAACTGCCGCGAGGTCGGTTTCATCGTCTTCTCAAGTCCACGACATCCCGTGCCTTGATAGAAGAGATGAACTCATCACAGTTCACCGGGACCTGTATGATTGCCCTTGGTAGTGAGAGTGCAGTCCTGGTGCTGAACGAAGGTCTGGTGGTGCTTGCCGAATATGGGGGCATAAAAGGGCAGCACGTACTGGATACACTACTTGAAGGCGGAGAGAGCGAAGTGGCGGCAGAGTTGAATTCTCTGACGCCGGAACAGATCCAGCTCTCCCTGGAGTTCAACCGGCCCTGTGCGATTGCCGAACCCGATGCCGGAAGGCAAAAAAAATCGATGTCGGGCAAGGCTGCCCCGAGAGGGACGAAAAGGACCGGTGCGGCATCTTCGTCAAAGCACCGTCCGGAACCGCCCGCGGAGATGCATCACATTCCCATGCCGGGAGTGAAATCCTTGCAGGAGACGACTGCGGTTCCTCCGTCTGCGAGCAATGATGCGGCTCCTCCATCTACGAGTGATGAAATGGAAACGCTTGTCCAGAACATGGAGGATCTGGACGTTGATCAACTTGTCGGCAGTTTCAAAGTTAACTGCAAGGAGATGCTCCGGAGAATTCATCTCGACCATCTCATTCAGGACAAAGACACGTAACAGCAGGAGCAGATTACAGAATGGATTCAGCAAGCATTATCCTGGTATTCCTTAGTTTCATCGCTGTCATGGTGATTGCGGGTTTCGCCGGCGTTTTGTATCTCCTCTCAACGATCGCCCGGGCACTCACCGGGAAGCAGCAAGAAGCGGTTTCGAACGCTCCAGGGACGAAACCGGCTCCGGTCAAGCCCGCGATATCTCCGGGCACGATCGATCCCGGGCATATGAGGAGTTTGGAGGAAAATCTCGGTGCAATCCGTGAGAAATACAGCCTTGCATCGTTCACCCTGGCTACCGCAGACGGCCTCCTGATCAGTTCGACAGGGCCCGGCGGCGAGGACGAAGCCGCGCGCTACAGTCATCTCTACGCCCAGGGAAATCTGCGTGACGAGACCGGCGTTGAACTCCTCGGCATCCCTTACCGTGGGGAGACAGTGATCGGCATTGCTCGTCCTTCTGAGCACCTCTCTGCCGAACTGATGAACGCACTCGGGCAGGACACTCAGAATGCCCTGCAGCACTGGGTGTAAGCCGGTACTCTAAAAAAAACGAGTGATCATATGGTAAAAGTGTATACAATCGCATCCGGTAAAGGCGGCACCGGCAAAACGACGGTCACAGCAAATCTCGGGTCGATGCTGGCCCGGTACGGAAAGAAGACCTGCATCCTGGATGCCGACGTCGGGATGGCGAATCTCGGGCTCATTCTCGGGCTCGAGGACCTGCCGGTGACCCTGCATGAGGTGCTGGCAGGCAAAGCGCGTGTCAGGGACGCCATCTATGACGGGCCGTTCGGCGTGAAGGTGGTCCCGTGCGGGCTCTCTCTGCAGGGTTTCCAGCAGTCGGACCCGAACCGGCTCAAGGACATCATGACCGATCTCGTGGGCGAGTTCGACATCCTGATCATGGATGCCCCCGCAGGAATCAGCAGGGACGGCGTCATCCCGCTGACTATTGCCGACGGCGTCATCCTCGTCGTAAATCCCGAGATATCCTCGATAGTCGACTCCCTAAAGACGAAGATCCTGACCGAGACTGTCGGCGGGCACGTTGAAGGGGCAATCATCAACCGGGTTGCCGGTAACAGCGAGGAGTTCAACCATGCACAGATGGAGAAACTCCTCGGGGTCCGGGTGCTCGGGGTCATACCCGAAGATCCCAATATCCGGCGGGCATCGGCCGGCAGGACCCCGATCGTGGTGAAGTATCCGACGTCCGTAGCGTCCCGGGCGTTTAAGCATATCGCGGCCGATGTAGCAGGGATCGAGTACGTTGAAGAGGCGGCAGCGGTACCGCGGGAACGTTTCGTCGACCGGCTGGCTCGTGCTCTTTTTCGGGCAAAGGCGTGAAGACCGGAGTTACGTCTCCCCCTTCACCACGTCTTTCTTTACCAAACGATCGACATAAACGCCTCTTTTTCGAGCCGGACCGCACCAGGTGTCCGGGCCCGCTACAACCGACCTGAGTTTTGTTTGATTTCCCTCACGTAAACAGAAACCAGGGTTTTTCAGGAATGATTCGGAATCAATCCCCGATAGTTGATACCCTCTATAAGAGTGAATAAAATCCATAAATATTGTACCGGCGAGAAATATTCCTATCGTGCAAACTATATATAATCATGTTTTAATACCAGGAGATGGTAACCACAATCAGAGGCTCGTAATGGATATACGTGTGGATAAGGACGCATGCGTCGGGTGCGGTCTCTGCGTCAAAGACTGTCCGATGCACGTGTACGAACTCCAGAACAATGTGAGTGTTCCCGTCAGGCCGAACAACTGCATGGGATGCCTGTCCTGTCATGAGATCTGCCCGGCTCAGGCACTTGAGCACCGGGGCATCTACCCTGCCAGGAGGCACTATGTCGACATTAAAGTCTGTGAGATGCTCCGGAAGGTGATCTGATGACCGCTGGTTATATCGACGAACTGCATGAGGCGTTTCACTCCGATCTCGTCTATCGGCCCGAGGATATCCCCCTCGACTGCTCGCCGAAACCAAAAGAGATGGAGCAGACGCTTCACGGCGTGATGAAACTCAACGGCCTTATCATCAGGTCTCTTGAAGAGATTGCAGGCAGGGGAGCGAACGCAGTCACCTACCGGGCCGGAAAGAAGTTCGGCCACGAGGTTGCCAAGTACTTCCAGAAACGCGAGGACGTGGAAGGGGCGCTCCACGAACTCTCCGACCTGCTGTCCGGTCAGTACTCCTTTGAGGTCTGGAAACCTGAGGATAAGGAGACGTTCATCATCGAAGAGAACGGTGAGACGTTCATTTACCTTGTCTTCCACGACTGCATCGTCCGCCAGACGCTTCGGCGCAACGGCCTTGACCAGGGCGGCCCGCTCTGCCAGACGCTCTTCGGCTACGTCGTGGGCGCAGTTGAGGAGATCACCGGCCGGAAAGCCAAACTTGAGATCGTGCACACCGGTCCGAACGCCTGTCTCAAGAAACTGGTCCTTAAATGAGGCGAAATGATGAAGATCGCTATTGAAGAACTGGCGGGATGCTCGGGATGCACGATTGCGGTGCTCGATCTCCACGAGATGCTCCTCGATCTCGTTGCGGAGGCGGATATCGTCTACTCTCCGGTGATCATGGATGTAAAGGAGCCGCCGGAGGGGATCGACATCGCGTTCGTAACCGGAGCAGTCCGCAATGTTGAGAACCGCGAACGCCTCGAAAAGATCCGCAAGCGGGCAAAGACGCTTGTGGCGCTCGGGACCTGTGCCTGCTACGGGGGGATATCGGGTCTTTCGATGCTGAACTCAAACGACGACCTCTTTTCCTGCGTTTACCGGGAGGTGGAGACGACGAAGCCCGACGGCGTTATCCCGACGGATGTGCCGCCGTTCCTCTACCGGGCGTTTGCGGTGGGAGACCTCGTGAAGGTCGATTACTATGTCACGGGCTGCCCGCCGAAAGAGGCGTTCTTAAAGCAGATTATCCCGGCGATGGTCGCCGGTCATACTCTTGAACTCTCGCGTAAATCCGTCTGTTCGGAGTGCGACAGGATCATGGGGCCGGTTGAGAACTGGACTCTTTCCCGGCGGCACGAGGGGGTTCCCGATCGTGAGCACTGCCTGCTTGGGCAGGGTTATCTCTGTCTCGGGAGCGTCACCTTCGGCAGGTGCGCCGCGTCGTGTCCGAAGAATAATATCCCGTGCCACGGGTGCAACGGCCCGTCGCTCGATATCCTTCGTGAGCCCTGCCGGGACATCTACGGCATGATGGTGGCGAGGGTCTCGGACCTCACCGATAAGCCGCAGAAAGAGGTGGAGAAGGAACTCTACGACGTCGCACATACGATGTACGCCTTCACCATCGGGAGCCTCGTCATGGAGGACAAGGAGACGTCAAAAATTCGGGATCTCATTAAGGAGAGGAGCAGATGAAGGAGATTACGGTCAGTCCGGTGACCCGGATAGAGGGCCATGCCGGGGTCAGGGTCTTCCTCAACGACCGGGGCGAGGTCGATTCGGCCCACTTTCAGGTTGTAGAACTCAGGGGGTTTGAAAAGTTCCTCGTCGGGGCGGCCATCGAGGAAGCACCCCGGATCACGCCCCGCATCTGCGGGATATGCCCCTCGGCGCACCACCTCGCGGCCGCAAAGGCGCTCGACGGGATCTTCGGCGTCGAACCGCCCGCGACCGGAAAGAAACTCCGGGAACTTCTCAACATCGGTCAGTTCGTCCACTCCCATGCCCTCCACTTCTTCATGCTTGCGGCTCCCGATTTCATCCTGGGTCGCGACTGCCCCGCGGAGACGCGCAACGTCATCGGGCTTGCCCGCCACTCGCCTGAGATCGCGAAGAAGGCGATCGCTGTCCGTAAGTTCGGCCAGCGCCTGACGGAAGCGGTCGGCGGCAAACCCATTCACCCGACAAACGCGGTGCCGGGCGGGATGTCGGCGCCCCTCACGGAGGGGAAGAGGGTTGAACTGGCTGCCATGGCCGATGAGGCGCTCGGCATCGCCCGTGATGGATGGGACATCGCCCGCAACCTCCTCGACGGTGTCGATACCGATATAGGGACCGTGAAGACCGGGTTTCTCGGTATGACCAACCACGGGCTCTACTCGACCTATGACGGGCCTGTCGCGATGCTTGGGCCCGACGGAGGCAGGCTCGGTTCGTTCTCGGGTCCGGATTACAAGAACTTCATTGAGGAGTATTCGGAGAACTGGTCCTATCTGAAGTTCGCCCGGTTCAAAGGAGGGGATTACTACCGGGTCGGGCCGCTTGCCCGGCTCAACATCGTGGAGAAGATGGGCACGGAGCATGCAGACGCTGCTCTCGCGGAGTACCGCGAGCGGTTCGGTGCCGTTGCCCAGGCTCCGCTTGCCTATCACCTGGCACGCTACATAGAGTTCATCGCCTCGTGCGAGCGGGCGGTGGCCCTGCTCTCGGACTCCGGTATTACTGGTTCCGATACCCGGACGCCGGTGAAAAACGTCGTAAACCGGCGCGGCGTCGGGATCATCGAGGCGCCCCGGGGAACCCTTATCCACGATTACTCCGTCAATGAAGCGGGCATCATCGAGCGGTGCAATCTCATCGTTGCGACCTGCCAGAACAACTATGCCATTGACCGGGGCGTGGAGGCTGTGGCACGCCGGGTGGTGGAGAACGGAGCGTTGACCGATGAGGCGGCAAACCGCATCGAGATGATCATCAGGGCGTACGACCCCTGTATCTCGTGCGCAACACATGCGATCGGGCGGATGCCCCTCAAAATTGAGTGTATCAAAAGAACATGAGGCGATAGAGCTATGCTGAAACAGATCCTGGGAGAATTCCTGAAACTTGACGGGGTTACCGCTGCGGTCGTGGCGGGACGGGACGGCTTTGTAATCGAGAGCGTTGTTGCCGGGGATGTAGACGTCGAGGCCCTCGGTGCCATGGCGTCGACCGGTATGGGTACGTCTGAGGCGATGAGCAACGAACTCGGGAAAGGAGAAATGCACCAGATGCTCATCGAGCTGGAGAACGGGCCCATCCTGCTCTCTCCACTCTCGGAAGACGAGTTGATCGCCATTGTGGCGAACGCGAACGTCAACGTCGGGCGCATCCGGTACGAGCTGAAGAAAAACAGGGATCGGATAACTGCTGCTCTGTGAGACGATGCTACCCGACGGCGTCTCACTTGGGCGAATGCAGGGGCCGCTTACGGCCCTTGCTTCTATCAGTCCTCACTTCACGGGAGCGGTGCGCATCAACGGCCCCGGAGTGACGGGTTTTGTCCTGATTCTGAAAGGAGGCCCGTATGCGGCTGCGTTCGAGGATACCGGCAAAGACCTGCTGCTCAGTGGAGACGAAGCCTACCGCTACCTGCTCGACTGTCCGTCGCTGGACTATGAACTTATCGCGTATACCGTCGGGGAGACCGAGGCGGCCCGTGCGACCGCTCGTGAGACGGGGTGTCTGGTTACCGTGGAGGGTGCAAAGCCTGTCGTCCGGCCCGGGTCGGAGGAGACGGACCGCCTCGAAGAGGTTGCTCGACAGCCGGGCGTCATTGCCGTCTCGGTCTTCCATGAGGGGTTCGCCCTTCAGTCGCTGGGCTCCGCGGACTTCGAGCAGGTGGCTGCGGTCGCCGAGGACCTGCTCCGCGCGGGTATCCGCATCACCGCCGATATGGAGATGGGCCCCCTCTCCCAGATGATCCTCGAGACCCCGGCAGGGAAACTCATCATTGCACCCTATGGGGACCTCTCTCTCTGTATACTGGCGAAGCCCGACGCCAACCTCGGCCTGATCCGCCTCGCGGTGCGGGGCATGCAGGACCGGCTCGCCTGAAATGGATGGCTGTTTTTCGGCCGGTCCGGCACTTCCCGTCTTCTTCGCACCTGGCGGGGTTAACTGCGCTTTCACTGTGCGGGGGGCCTCCTGCACGATTCTGTCGATGCGGATGCTCCCGGCAAACAGGAACCGGACCCGGCCCCGGCCCCTTTCCCGAAGGGGGAGGCCTTTGTCGACGATCCCGGCGTGATCCATCGCATTCAAAAAAATTATTCGGGAGAGGGGGCCGGTTCGTCTCCCGGGAGATGATGAGTTTGATTATTCGTCTTTTGGGTGCTGTGCGAAGGCTTTCCAGACCTGCTCACGGTGGACCGGGCCGCTGTTGTAGGTGCAGAACGGGATGATGCGGCCGTCGGGGGTCGCGTAGTGGATGCAGCACCGCTCAACCCGGCAGAGGTCGTAGTTGTACCGGTCCATGAAGTGCATCGTGCCGATGAAGAGGGCGTTCCAGTGGAACTCGCGCAACGCCTCGAAGTTCTGCATGATGAGGGTCTGTCCTATCAGTTTCATGAACTTCGTGGTATTCTTCTGCTCCGCCTTCCTCGTAGAGGTGTAGAGGTCCTTGACGCCCTCGACAAGGGTCACATACTTGTTGAGCGACCCGCCTTTCGCGAGTTTTGCCGCCATTTTCTCGACCGACTCAAAGAAGGCGTCGACGTCCACCATCTTGTTGATCGGGACCATCCCGTCTTCGGTGACGAAGACATAGGTCGCCGCTCCGCAGTGCTGGTGCGTGGTGAATGAGATCTGGGGCTTGCCCGTATACGCCTCAACGAGATCGCAGATGGGGACGATACAGGGTACGGGGTAGAAGTAATCCTTCTTGATAACGCCGTCCGTCTGCTCCTCAATTCGCTCTGCAAGTTCCGGGATGGTGATCCGCTCTTTCCTGACATCATCCTCGCTTGCCGCTCCGGTGAACGCCACCGGCTGGAAGTTGACGCCCCGGATGGTCTTGATGTGCTCTGCGGCATACTTGATGATGGCGCCCGCCTCGTGGTCGTTCCTGCCCTTGATGATCGTCGGCACCAGCACCACCCCCATGCCGATCTTCTCGCAGTTCTCGATGGCCCGCTGGTCGCTCGCGAGTTTTGTGTTCGTCTCCTGGGTTATGCCGTCGAAGTGGAGGTAAACAGTGGAGAGCCCGGCCTCTTTGAGTTGTGCGATGTAGTCGGGTTCCCGGGCAATCCTGATACCGTTCGTTGCGACCTGAACCTGGGACATCCCGAGTTCTTTTGCTTTCTTGATGATCTCCGGGAGATCATCGCGTATCGTCGGTTCGCCGCCCGAGAACTGGACGGCGGGGGTCGGGGTAGGTCTCTCCTCGCGCAGCATGCGTAGCATCCCGGCGATCTGATCGAAGGTTGGTTCGTAGACAAAACCGCAGGCCCGGGCGTTTGCAAAGCAGAAGTCGCAGTTGAGGTTGCACCGGTTCGTCAGATCGATATTGGCAAGCAACGTCGTCGACCGGTGGTTCTCACAGATTCCGCAGTCGTACGGACATCCGGTCGGGGACGTAGTCGTCTGATGGTTCGAAACCCTCTTTCCTACGCGCTCGTAGGCGTCAAACCTCCGGTACATCTCTGCGTCCGACCAGTAGAGGCCACGGTATGTGCCGTGTTCCGGACAGGTACGGACCAGCCAGACCTTTCCCTCCTCTTCGACGATCTCGGCATCGAGTACGCGGCCGCATGTTGGACAGAGGCTCCTTGTCTTTTTAATCAGCATTCTCTCACCGTGCCCATCAATTATTCATGCACTCATATTTCGACACGTTAATCTTTATATTTACTGATTATACTGGGTATTGACACTATTTGATACTATACTCGGATACTGGCTCTTTTCCGGTATTGCGGCGCTGTGGATCATGCTTCCTGCGTACGTGCCGAACTCAGCGGCCGCGGTCCTCGGAGGCGGGACGCCCATCGACTTTGGGAAGACGTTTCGCGACGGGCGAAGGATCTTTGGCGACGGCAAGACGTACCGGGGGTTCATCGGAGGCGTGGTCTCCGGGGTGCTGCTGGGTCTTATCCAGATCTGGGCCGCCTCTGCGTTCGGTCTGGATCTGTTCCCCCAGCATACGTTCCTCTCGGTTACGCTTCTCGCGACGGGTGCGCTCCTTGGCGATCTCGTCAAAAGTTTCCTGAAGCGGAGGCTGGGTAAAGAACGGGGTGAATCCTGGCCGATCGCCGACCAGTATGACCTGGTCGTCGGTTCCTTCCTGCTCCTCCTCCTGTTCGATCCCCGGTGGCTGCTTGAGAATCTTACCTTCCCCATTGCAGTCTGGATCGTCGTCATGACGCCCCTCCTTCACCGGATCGTGAACATTATCGGCTATTACATCGGAGTTAAAGAAGTACCATGGTAAACCCAATCGCGACACTACTGACTGAGAACGGGGCTATCGAGTTCGGGGACTTTGTCCTTGCGTCGGGAGCCCGGAGTTCCTACTACATCGACATCAAAGCCGCAACGACGAACCCTGCCGTCCTTGCGGCAATCGGGAAAGCCATTGCCGAAGGCTGGGAGTTTGATACGGTGGCCGGAGTGGCGGTCGGCGCCGTACCGATCGCCGTCGCCGTCTCGCTTGCAAGCGGCCGGCCCTATGCCATCATCCGGAGGGCGGAGAAGGACCATGGCAAAGCCGGGACGATCATCGGCGAGGTGCGCGACAGAAACGTGCTGCTGGTCGAGGACGTGACCACGTCCGGGGGAAGTGCTCTTTACGGCCTCGAAGCCCTGCGGCACGCCGGTGCGCACGTCGACCGGGTGGTGACCGTCGTCGACCGGGAAACTGGCGCTCATGAGGCGCTTGCAGAAAAAGGTGCAGTGCTTCTTGCGCTTGTGCGGGTCAGTGAACTGCTGGACGGATAAACATTTTTTACGAGCAGGCGAATAGATGGATATGAAAGTACTCGTTGTAGGCGGTGGTGGCAGGGAGCATGCGATCGCCAGGGCCCTATCCTGCAACAGCGGCGTGAGAATATTTTCTGTTATGGCACGCAAAAACCCGGGGATCGCCCGGCTCGCGGAGCGGGTGCTTCTCGAGAAAGAGACCAATATCCCGGAGATAGTAGAGTTCGCCACAAAGAACGCGCTTGACGCTGCGGTCATCGGGCCGGAGGCGCCTCTTGAGGCGGGCATCGTCGATCACCTCGAGGCGGCGGGGATACCTTCTGTGGGGCCGACCCGTGCGGCCGCACGGCTTGAGACGGATAAGGCGTTCTGCCGGAGATTGATGGAACAGCACGGGATCGCGGGATGCCCGGAATACCGGGTCTGTCATGACCTGGAAGAAGCACGGCGGTTCATCGAGGCCTACGACGGGGACCTCGCCATCAAACCTATCGGACTCACCGGCGGGAAGGGTGTGCGGGTCATGGGCGAGCACGTCGATGCTGCAGGGGCGGTTGAGTACGTCCGGAAACTCGGGGGCGACGTCGTGCTGGAGGAACGGCTTTTTGGGGAGGAGTTCACCCTTCAGGCGTTCGTCGACGGTGAGCACCTGGTGCCCATGCCGCTCGTGCAGGACCATAAACGTGCATACGAAGGGGATGTGGGGCCGAATACCGGCGGGATGGGTTCATACTCCATGCTGGACCACATGCTCCCGTTTGTCAGTCCCTCCGACTACGAGAAAGCGCTCCAGATTATGCGGGAGACCGTCGCGGCCATGCGGGACGAAGGAGCGCCCTACCGGGGGATCCTCTACGGCCAGTTCATGAACACCCGCGACGGTCCCAGGGTCATCGAGTTCAATGCCCGTTTCGGAGATCCTGAGGCGATGAACGTTCTCTCTCTTCTGGAGTCGGACTTCTCCGAGATCGTCCGCCATATCACAAAGGGAGACCTTTCGCCGTCGCATGTCCGGTTTGGGCATGAAGCGACGGTCTGCAAGTACCTTGTCCCTGAGGGTTACCCGGAGGCCCCGGCGACCCGCCAGCCTCTCACCATCGGCGATTACGGCGACGCCCGGCTCTACTACGCAAACGTCGAAGAACGGGACGGGATGCTCTATACCCGGACGTCGCGGACGCTTGCGTTCGTCGGGAAGGGCGAGACGCTTGACGAGGCCGAGGCGATCGCCGAGAAGGCGGCGTCTTCCGTCTCGGGAAACGTTTTCCACCGGAGGGATATCGGCACCCGGGAACTCCTCGATAGGCGGTGCCGGCACATGAAGGAGATCGCATGAAGAAAGATTTTCTCTCGATCGTCGATATCGATGCGGGTGAACTTGCAAGCATTGTCGACGATGCTGAACGCTTAAAACGGCTGAAGTTCGCAGGAATCGCGCACGAGTACCTCCGGGGAAAGAATCTTGCGATGATCTTTGAGAAGGCGTCCACCCGCACCCGGGTCTCGTTTGAGGTGGGGATGACCGACCTCGGGGGCCATGCGCTCTTCCTGAACCCCCAGGATATGCAACTTGGTCGGGGTGAGGAGATCCGGGATACGGCACGGGTGCTTTCCCGCTACGTCGATGCGGTGATGATCCGGGCCTACGATCATGCTTCCGTCGAGGAATTCGCCCGCTACTCGACCGTTCCGATCATCAACGGCCTATCGGACCGGCTGCACCCCTGTCAGGTGCTCGCCGATATCATGACCCTCAGCGAGCGCTTCGACGACCTTCACGACCTGAAACTCGCGTGGATCGGAGACGGCAACAACGTCTGCAATTCCTGGATCCTCTCTTCGGCCCTGACCGGGATGGAGATCACCGTCGCAAGCCCCCCGGGTTACCGTCCGAAGGATGCGGTCGTCAATCAGGCACGGGCGGCGGGGGGCAGGGTCAACGTCGTCACAGACCCGGAGGAGGCGGTCCGTGATGCGGACGTCCTCTACACCGACATATGGGTCTCGATGGGCGACGAGCAGGAGCGTGCCGAGCGCCTGCGGGCCCTCAGGAACTACACGATAGATTCTCACCTTCTTCGCCGCGCGCCGCCGGACGCCCTCGTGATGCACTGTCTCCCCGCCCACCGGGGGGAGGAGATTACCGACGAGGTGCTGGAAGGACCGCAGAGCATCGTCTGGGACCAGGCCGAGAACCGGCTCCACGCCCAGAAGGCGCTGCTCGTGCGGCTGATCGCCGGCGGGATGCCCCCGGCGGAGTGAGGAGAAAGAGAGTTACTTTTTTTTGGGCTGGCGGCTGACCTGCGCGCCGCACCATGTCCCGGCAAGTACGGGCCAGGAATACGGGTATGGCCGGAACCAAGCCTCCTCAGGCCCACCCGTATGCTGGAGCATCTGCAACCAAAGATGGAGGTCGTCCCAAAAGGGTCCCTGGACCTCCGGTACACTCAGATCGGAGCACTCACCTCCAAAGTTTCTACCATCTGAACCAGATCCAGGGCAAGGATGATGAAACGGCTTTCTATTGGGTGTCCCCCTCCCGACAAAGAGATTTTGGGACGACCTCCTATTCAAGCAAATATTTGAGCATCTTTTCCGGCGCATTCACAAACTGTTTAGTGATACGGAAATGCTCGGTTTCCTGATATGGTATGGAGTTTATTCCTTTCTCCGAAAGTTCAAACACCTCCGCATCAGGAAAAGCCATGAGGATCGGTGAATGGGTGGAAATGATGAATTGAGAGTTATGTTTTACCAGATCATCAATACAGCACATTAACTGTAACAGGCGAGAGGGCGACAGGGCCGCTTCCGGTTCATCAAGGATGTATAGACCATTGCCGCCAAACCTATTTTCCACCAACGCCATAAAACTCTCTCCATGGGATTGCGCATGCAGTGAAACGCCACCGTAACTGGGGATTGCACGGACCCTGTCAATGTTGGTTGCTACGTTGTAAAAGCTCTCCGCACGGAGGAAAAATCCATCCTTATGCCGCTTTACTCCTTTACAAACGGTTAAGTAGCGATACAGTTCCGAATGAGAATCCTCCGTGGAAAAATTGAAGTTTATCGTTCCGCCTTCGGGATTAAAGCCCATCGACACCGCAATGGCTTCAATGAGTGTGGACTTGCCAATGCCGTTTTCTCCAACAAAAAAAGTTACATGCTTGCTGATCGGCAATTCTTCCATGTCCTGAAGATGTTTGATCACTGGTAAATCGTACAGGTAGTTGTCCGAGGGAATATCTTTCGCCAGTTTAATGCCGGTAACATATAGATCGCTCAACATGGTTTTTGCCTCCGGTTCACGTAAGCATAGTATCATAATATAGCAAGCGGCGCAAAAGAAACCAGTAGTCAAGGCTTTTCCTTGATCGCTGGTTTCTTGTTGACATTACAGCCATACCAGCACGGCGAAACCGCCGTTAAAGCAATAGGTGTTCGTACAATGTCCGATTGGTGGACTGTGGGAGACCCGCGCCTCCGGTGTTCGACTTCCGCCTGCCCCCTCCCCGTCAGCCCCTCCCCATGGCGGTACTCCCACGGGTCCGGTCTACCGGGACCTCTCTCACGGTTATAGCGCGTGTTCGAGCGTGAGATGTTGCCTGGGTTCCGAATCGCGACGATTCGGCAGAACTGGAACAGGAGCACTGTCAGGTGCGAGTTGCACAGTTCGTTAAAAAAACCGCGGATGGGATTTCACTGCCAGAGGAATACCGGGGTGCCCTCAAATACTCTCTGTGTGACGGCTCCTCCTCCGAACCAGCGCACCTGACTTCGAATAAGAAAAAGAGTATATCTATTCCGCGACGAACTCCTTCAGCCGCGCGAGAAGGTACTTCTGCACCTCTTCGACGACCTCTCTCTTCCCGCGGAACGCCAGCAGTTCCCGTATGTCCCCGTCCATGTTTGCAAACGACAGCTTCTGCGGCCGTCGCACCACTTCCACGTCGTATTTCTCAACGACATCGTAGATCATCTTGCGGGGCACGCCCGGGGGAACGAGCATATCGTAGAGCTGTTCTTCTTCGGCCATCGATTTTTCAACTCCTACTTCCCTATTTTGATCCGGCGGGACATAATACATGGCCCTCCCCGCACCCCGCCGAGCGGGGCTTTGGGTTTGCCGAGCGAGTTCATGCACCGGCCCATCAGTGCGGCTCCCCGGGCAAGGCCGTCGTCCACAAAGACCAGGTGGTCGTTCGGCGTGTCGTAGAGGCTCCGCTCGGTGATGCCCTCGAGGATGTACTCGGGTTTCCTCCCCGAGATCGCCGCCCGCCCGGTGAACCCGATTGACGAGTTCGGCGGGACCATCCCCCTCTCGACGGCGATGTCGATGAGCCTGAGCGCCATTTTTGCGCAGACCCGGTCGACGACCTCGGTCAGCATGCCCATACCGTGTTTCTCATAGATCTCGTGTCCGATCTCCTCAAGTGCCGGCATCTCGCTGCCGTTGACGCCGCAGTCGCACCCGATGAGGGCGACGCCTGATTTATCGGCAACGTCGGCGCAGACCGGGACCCGCCCGAACTTCGTCCGATCCGGGGGGACGATCCTGATATCGATGTGTTCATGACACCGGTCGACGTAGTCGTCAACGACGGAGCGCTTTCTGCCCCCGAACGCGCCCTTGATACTATGGTCGCCGAAGAGGTCGAGGGCTGTTCCCGTCCGGCCCTTCACAAGCCCGGTGCCCCGGACGATTGCATCCGGTATGGCGCCTGCAAGCCCGCAGAAGTTTCCGGTTGTTTGAGCGAACGGGTTCGGCTCATCCGGGGCGACATCGCTCGTGATCCGGCCGTCGAGCGTGGTCCCGAAGTCGATGGATATACAGGGGTTCCGGAAGTCGACCGGCGTCCACTTGGCGCCTTCCTTGATGCCCGCCATCGCAAGTTCTCCCTCCATCTCGTTCGCCACCATCTCGACGCCGGTACACCCGACCGGCGGCACGACACCGGCAACCGCGCCGATGAAGACCACCCGGTCGGCAAACGAGAACTGCCGGAGTTTAGGGGGGAGGTTGTCGATAGACATCGGCGGCGTCATCTTTCGCGGGGGGACGCCGGCTTCGAGGCAGCCGTTGGCGAGAGCGATGATGAAGTCGCCGACCTGGTCGGGAGAGTCCATCGCCGCCACGACGCCGGTGCTCCTGACGACAAAGTCCAGGTCGTCCTTGATGCTGAGGTGGGCGTCTTTGTGGCACCGGATCAGGGTGTCGCGCACCAGTTCCGTGACCGACTCCCGTGTCAGTTCCGTGCCGTCCAGGGTTGCCCCGAAGACCGTCTCGCCCGGTAATGGCTGCCGGACGTCGCGGCTCATGGTCACGGTCTTGTTGATGACGTAGGACCTGCCTGTTTCGAGGTTGGTGCCGGTCAGGATGCACTTCGTGGTGGTATTGCCCATCTCGACGGACGCTACGATAAAATAGGGCTTCGCCCGATACTCGGGAACGCCCGCGCCTGCTCCGTGGGAGATCGACGGCGGCGGCGGACTCTCGACGATATGCGGCGTGGGTTTAAAAAAACGCTCCAAAAAGCGGGCACACATAATAGTCTTTTCCCCGTCTGTCTGCTTATATTTTTCCATACCGCGGCGGATGCCCGGAGCATGGAGAGAGGGGCGGCCGTCATGTGACCATTTTTCCAGGTTCGGCGTGGCGATGCGCTGGACCGATGAAGGTTTTCGTCGATTCGGACAGGTCTCCATGGAGCGGATGCGGGTGCCGTTGTTGAGGATCGCCTGCACCGCGTCGCGGATATCGGCGGTGCCGCCCGCGGCCGGAGGGAGGAGAACCCGCCCGGAAGCCCGGTTCCCCTGTAGACCGCACCGAGATGGCGGCGCGCCCGATCAGGCCGAGGCTGCCGTCGCTGCTCGCGGCGGGCGTCACCGTTGGCGTCGATCAGGGACGGGTCGGGCGCATGCCGTTAGCCGTCCGAGAGGACATCGATCTTATATATACAGAGCACGGATACCCCGTTATCGGACGGGCAGCGACGGAGCGTTGCGTCCGTTCCACTCCCCGGGAGGGGTGAATCGTATGGTTGCGCTTTCAGGTGAAATTAAAGAGATATTTAACAAAACCCGAATCATGCCGATGGCCACCGCCTCAAAAGGCGGCGTCCCGAACGTGGCGCCGATGGCATCGATACACCTTGTCGACGACGACACCGTCTGGATCATGGACAACTACATGGTAAAAACGCTTGAAAACCTCAAGGAGAACCCGATCGCGGCCCTCTACTTCTACGACCCGGATTCCAAGCGCTGCTTCCAGATAAAGGGCTCGACGGAGATCCGGACGTCCGGTCCCGAGTACGAAAAGTTCCGCGACCGCGTGAAAGCAAAGAACGACAGGTTCCCGGCGAAGTCGCTCGTCATCATCAAGATCACCGACGTCTTCGAGTGCACGCCGGGAAAAGAGGCGGGGAAGAAGGTGCTCTAGGCACCCCTTCAGCGCTTCTTGAGGTTCTGACAGAGGCGCGCCTGCAGTCCGAAGTAGTTCGAGAACCCGACGGCGTGGTTCTGGTCGATTGTCGTTGAGTCGAAGGATACGAGGTCGTCCGAGTAGATCGCGAGGTCCGAGCTCCGGCCGAGGACCGAGAGGCCGCCCTTGTAGAGGCCCAGGTCTACGCCGCCGCTCGCCCGCTCCTGTGTCCTGTCGATGAAGGCGTTTAAGGCGTAGAAGAGCGGTTCGTGCACAAGCCCCATATAGGCGAGTTCGGACCACTTATCGTCGACGATACGCTTGAACGCGAGTTCGGAGCGCGTGAGGACGAGATGCTCCAGGTCGCGGTGCGCCGCGAGCAGGACCGTTGCGGCCGGGTGCTCGTAATTCTCACGGGCCTTCAGGCCGAGGATCCGATCCTCGATCATGTCGTTGCGGCCCACACCGTTCCGCCCGGCGATCCGGTTCAGTTCCCGGATCAGGGTGATGCCGGGGAGCCTCTCTTCGTTGAGGGCGACCGGGACCCCTTTCTCAAACTCGATCCGGACCTCCTCCACGGCGTCGGGGGCGTCCCTCGGCGACACCGTCCAGGCATAGATATCCTCAGGCGGGTGGAAGGCCGGGTCTTCAAGGTTGCCGCCTTCGATGCTCCGGCTCCAGAAGTTCTCATCGATGCTGTAGGGCTTGTCCTTCGCCGCGCTCACCGGGACGTTGTGGTCCTGAGCGTAGCAGATCTCCCACTCGCGGGTCAGGTTCATCTCACGCATCGGTGCGACGATATCATACCCGGCGGATCGAAAGATGAAGTCGAACCGGAGCTGGTCGTTTCCTTTCCCGGTACACCCGTGCGCGATCGTTGAAGCGCCTTCCTGCTCTGCAACCTTCACGATCTCTTCAGCGATCAGCGGGCGGGCAAGCGCCGTACCCATCGGGTAACCCTCGTAGGACCCGTTCGCCTTGATCGAGGGGAAGATGCAGTCGGTGACAAACTTCTCCTTCGCATCGATGGTGTAGTGTTTGTCTGCAAGCAGCCGGCCCTTTTCGGTTGCCCGGGCGATCTCCTCCTCGGGTTGGCCCACGTCAACGGCAACGGTGACGATCTCGTCAAACCCGTAGTGCTCGCGCAGGAGGGGGATACAGACGGAGGTGTCGAGACCTCCCGAAAATGCTAGGACGACTTTTCTCTTATCCATGGTTACTGATCTCCGCATTCCTGGTTCCTGTCTCACGGACAGTCCGGAGTACAATCTACATTGATATGACCTTTTACCCAATTAAAAGAACTGGTATGGACAGGAGAACCGGGGGAACCGGACCCGTCCCCGGTATTTCCGGAGGCCGGGGGATGCGTGGGTGCGTGGCGCCCATCTTAATGGGGCCGCACGATGCCGGCCTCCTTCAGTGCGCAGTGACAGGCCGGGAGGAGGGGACCGGAGCGGGGTTTCAACAAAGCCGAAAAAATGGGCAGCATACGGGGCATAATCGGCGAATTGACGATAAATTACAGGATAAGCGGCACAAGTCGCATCTATCCCTGAAAGCATTGCAAAATGTCGGAAAAACAAAAATTGCCCACAATATCTGCCTTTTTTCAAAAACAGTAATTATAAAACAGATAAAATAGAAATCGTGACGCTGGAGGGTTCTGTTATTTTTGAGAAGTTGCCCGTAGAAAACGTAACATCATTACAACCGATCGTCAGGGTGAAAGGTCTGACAAAAGTATTCGGACCGGACCCCGGGAAAGCGCTGGACCTTCGTCGTTCCGGCTGCTCAAAGCAGGAGATCCATGAAAAAATCGGCGCGACACTCGCCCTCAACAACGTCTCTTTCGAGGTTATGCCGGGGGAGACCTTCGTCCTGATGGGACTTTCCGGGAGCGGAAAATCGACGCTTTTGCGCTGCATTAACCGGCTTATCGACCCAACCGAGGGTGAAATACGGATCGACGGCGAAGATGTCGTCAGAATGAGCCATGAGGAACTGCGGGCGATCCGGAGGCGCAAACTGGGCATGATCTTTCAGAACTTTGCCCTTCTCCCTCACCGGACGGTCCTCGAGAACGTCGCCTTCGGCCTTGAGATCCAGGGCGTCCCGGAGGCGGAACGCCGCAAAAAAGCCGAAGAGATGCTCAGGATGGTGGGGCTCGACGGTTACGGGGCGAGCATGCCCTCCCACCTTTCCGGAGGCATGAAGCAGCGGGTCGGACTTGCCCGTGCGCTCACGAGCGATCTGGAAGTGCTCCTGATGGACGAGGCGTTCAGCGCTCTCGATCCGCTCATCAGGAGGGAGATGCAGGACGAGCTGCTGGACCTCCAGCAGCGGCTCGGTAAGACGATCATCTTCGTCACCCACGACCTCGACGAAGCCTTAAAACTCGGCGACCGCATCGCCCTGATGAAGGACGGTGAGATCGTGCAGATCGGCACGCCGGAGGAGATCCTGACGAACCCGAAAAACGCCTACGTCGAAAAGTTCGTCGCCGACGTGGACCTGACACGGGTCCTCTCGGCAAGCGACGTGATGCGCCGCCCCGAGCCGGTTGCCCGGTGCACCGCGGGACCGAGGGTGGCCCTGCACCTCATGGAGGAGTACGATATTACCCGGATATTCGTGGTCACCCGCCAGCGCCTGCTCCGCGGGCTGGTGACGCTCGACGACGCTGCAGGTGCCGTCAGGGAGGGAAAAGAGATGGCGGATATCCTCCTCACCGACGTCTCGACGGTTCCCCCCGATGCGTCGCTTGGCGATATCATCGCGCTGATCGTCGAGAGCCCCTATCCGGTGGCGGTGACGGACGATACAGGCAGGCTCGAGGGAGTGATCTCACGCGGCGCCATCCTCGCCGCTCTGGCGCGAAAAGAGGGGGGGAACCATGCAACCGCCTGAACTTCCCGTGGGGGAGGCCGTCGAGGTGCTCGTGGCCTGGATCGAGAAACACCTCGGCTGGCTGCTTGACGGCTTCGGTGAAGGACTGCAGTTCCTTGTGGACGGGTTTCAGGATATCCTGTTCGCCGTCCCGGCACCTGTCCTGGTCTTCCTCGCGAGCATGCTGGTCTGGTTCGTCACCCGGCACAACGCCGGACTGGCGGTGTTCACCGCGCTTGGCCTGCTGCTGGTCTGGAGCCTCGGGCTCTGGGACCCCGCAATGCTCACCCTTGCACTCGTCACCGTCTCGACCATTCTCGCGCTCGCAGTAGCGATCCCGGTCGGGATCGGCGCCGCGGGCAGCGAGCCGCTGAACGCCGCTCTCCGGCCCGTCCTCGATTTCATGCAGACCATGCCCTCGTTTGTTTACCTCATCCCGGCGGTGATCTTCTTCGGGCTCGGGAGCGTTCCGGGCATCATTGCAACGGTCGTCTTTGCGATGCCGCCGGCGCTGCGCCTCACCAATCTCGGGATCCGGCAGGTGCCCCGGGAGTTGATCGAGGTGGCGGACGCTTTCGGCGCCACGCCCCGCCAGAAACTGTTCAAAGTGCAGATCCCGGTCGCCCTTCCCACCATCATGGCGGGGGTGAACCAGTGTATCATGCTCGCCCTCTCGATGACCGTCATCGCATCGATGATCGGGGCGGGGGGGCTCGGTTACCAGGTGCTTGTGGGCATCCAGCGGGTGGATATCGGCATGGGATTTGAGGCCGGGCTTGCCATTGTGATCATCGCGATCATTCTGGACCGAATAACGCAAAACATTGTGCCGCAGCACGAGAGCCAGTGACCCCTCCGGGTCCCGGGCCGGTCAGCCCTGTACATAGCGAAAAGCCGGCGTACAGAGGAAATTGCAGGTCCTTTAAAATCTGGTCCATTTAAGGCTCTGTTTGCCAAACAGGGTCCGTAAACCATAAATAATGTTGGGACCCATGTTGAAGCGGTCAATATCTGACCCTTTTGCCCTGGGGTGCAAACACGCCAGGAGCGGCATATACCGCCGCCTCTGCCCGATGTCCGGTCTGATCCCTCATGTGGCGTCCCGGACAGTTTGTGAGAGCCCGGAACCCCACATAGCCGGGCTCTGAATGCCATTTACCGCGATCTCGCGGCAAAACGACAAGGTGAACAGATGATTCGACAGAATGGAAACCCCCTCATACCGGTAGGTATCGTTATAGCGCTCTGCCTCTTCTCTGCCGGCTGCATCGGTACGCAAGGAACCGAACCCGCAAAGACGATCAGCATCGGCTACGTCACCTGGGACTGCGCCATCGCCAGCACCAACGTGATGAAGCAGGTCTTTGAGGAGGCCGGATACGAGGTCACCCTGGTTGCGGTCGACGCAGGACCGCTCTTCCAGGCGCTTGCCCGCGGCGATGTCGACTTCACGACGACCGGCTGGCTCCCGCACACGCATGAACACTACTGGGAGCAGTACGGCGACCAGATCGATTACGTCAATAAAAATATCCCCGGGGCGGCGCGTATCGGACTCGTGGTCCCCACCTACGTGACTATCGACTCGATTGAGGAGATGAACGGCGTCGCCGACCGGTTCGGCGGCAGGATCGTCGGCATCGAGCCGGGGGCCGGAATCATGACCCGGACCGAGCAGGCTATCGAGGAGTATGACCTCGATTACGACCTGGTTGCAAGCAGCAGCGCTGGAATGGCAGCGGAACTCGCATCCGCCATCAACCACGAGGACTGGGTCGTGGTGACGGGATGGTCGCCGCACTGGAAGTTCGGCCGCTACGATCTCAAGTTCCTCGAAGACCCCCGTGGCGTCTACGGCGGGGCCGAGGATATCGTGACTCTCGCACGGGCGGATCTCGCGACCGACGACCCGGAGGCCTACGGCATCCTGACCCGGTTTGAGTGGACCGGTGAAGACATCTCATCGGTCATGACCGATATCGAGAACGGCATGCCCGAAGAGGAGGCTGCGAAGGCATGGATCGCCGCCAACCCCGAGAAGGTCAGGGCCTGGCTCGGAGAAGCCTGAACCACTCTTTTTCCCACGGGTTTGCCGGCGGCGGCCGCCGCCCGAACAAAAAGGTTATGCGGGGGGCTCTCGGGGCAGAGCGGGAAGACTCCCTGCGCAAGCTGGGGGATGGGAGCGGTGTCCTGTCGTTCGTTCACTTTCACCCCGCGCACGGCTCTTCTTTATGACAAAGAACCGCATATCCTTCACGAGAGAACCTGCAGGAGAGTTTCCGATGCACATGCCACAAAGATCAAGATTCCGGTCACACCCGTTCAGGCCGATGTGCTCTGGCATCTCTCCGAGAAGTGCCGGTTACTCTACAACTTTGCTCTTGCCGAGCGAAACTAGAACTATCAAGAGAACAAGGAGCGGCCCGATACGCAGTATATCGGGTATGTTCAGCAGGCCACTCCCGGACTCAACCGCTCCGCCCGGAACGCGGGCCACCTCTCACGGTTCATTGGATTGGTAACCTACAAGGCAGCTCTTGCAGGTAAGAGAGTAATACCAATCGATGAACGGGACACGACGAAGACCTGCTGTGTCTGCGGAGCGGTTCACGATATGCCGCTCGGGAAACGAGTTATGGACTGTGATTGCGGGAACTAGCATCGACCGAGACCGGAACAGCGCGGTCAACATCAGGGTACGGTTCCTATCACAAAATGCCCTGTGGACGGGCTATCGGCAGTTCGCCGGTAATCTGCGACAAACAGGTCCGAAGATCCCTATGATCCAAGGATACTCGCAGGAAGCCCCACCCGTTAGGGTGGGGTAGTTCACGCAGCCCCGATGTAGTGCTGGAGCGGTTCGAGGGTGATCTCCTCGCGCTTGATGGCAGCGATCGCCATCGCTGCCGCCCGGGCGGCCTGGAGCGTGGTGATGTAGGGAATGCCGTAATCGACGGCGGCCCGCATGATCTGGATGTGGTCTTGCCGGGACGCCTTGTCCGCCGGGGTGTTGATAATCAACTGAATCCCTCCGGAACGCATGATGTCGATGACGTTCGGGGACCCTTCCTGGACCTTTCGCACCAGGTTCGCCTCGATGCCGTTCTGGGTGAGGTAGTCGACCGTCCCGCTCGTGCCGTAGAGCGAGAGACCGAGTTCCCGGAGTTTTTGTGCAATCGGCAGGAGCTCTTCCTTCTGCTCGTCCGTCACCGATATGAAGATGTTTCCGGTCGTCGGCAGGGTGTTGTCTGCGGCGGTGCTTGCCTTATAGTAGGCACGGCCGAAGTCGTAGTCGATGCCCATCACCTCGCCGGTGCTCTTCATCTCCGGCCCGAGCACGGTGTCCACGCCGGGGAGTTTATTGAACGGGAGGAGCACCTCTTTCACCGCGACGTGCCCGATCTCCCGCTCGGCAACATCCATGTCGGCGATTTTCCTGCCGACCATCACCTTCGCCGCGATCTTCGCGAGCGCGATGCCGGTCGCCTTCGCGACGAACGGCACGGTCCGGCTCGCACGCGGGTTCGCCTCCAGGACGTAGACGACGTCGTTTCGGACGGCATACTGAATGTTGATCAGCCCCACAACTCCGAGGCCGAGAGCGATCTTCTTCGTGTAATCGCGCACCCGCGCGATAACCGAGGGCGAGAGAGACTGCGACGGGATGACGCAGGCCGAGTCGCCGGAGTGGACTCCGGCCCACTCGATATGCTCCATGATCCCGCCGATCAGGACGTCCGTCCCGTCCGAGACCGCGTCGACATCGATCTCGACCGCGCTCTGGAGGAACGAGTCGATCAGCACCGGGTGTTTCCTGCTCACCCGGACGGCCTCTTTGATGTAACTTTCCAGTTCGGTCTCGTCGTGAACGAGTTCCATCGCCCGTCCGCCGAGGACGTAGGACGGTCGGACCAGCACCGGGTAGCCGATCTCCCTGGCTTTCTCCCGCGCCTCTTCCTCCGAATGGGCGGAGGAGTTCGACGGGCTCGGGATGCCGAGCCGGGAAAGAAGCCTGCTGAACCGGTCGCGGTCTTCAGCCACGTCCATGGCGTCGGGAGACGTACCGAGGATCTTCGTCGGCAGGCCGAGACGCTTGATCTCCGCCTCCAGGGGCACGGCCAGGTTCACCGAGTTCTGGCCGCCGAATTGGACCATGACGCCGTAGTAGTCGTCCTTCCTGAGGATGTTCGTGACGTCCTCAAGTTGCATCGGCTCGAAGAAGAGCCGGTCGGAGGTGTCGGCATCGGTCGAGACCGTCTCGGGATTGTTGTTGACGATATGGACCTCGATCCCCTCCTCCTCGCGGAGCGCCATCACCGCATGGACGGTGCAGTAGTCGAACTCGATCCCCTGCCCGATCCGGATCGGCCCGGAACCGAGGATCAGGACTTTCTTGGCGCCGTCCCGGGAGAGCTCGCACCCATCCTCCCAGGTTGAGTAAAAGTAGGGCGTGGTGGCCGGGAACTCTGCGGCGCAGGTATCCACCATCTTGTAGGTCGGCGTCCCGGAGAGGGCCTCGATCTCATCGGCCGATCTTCCCGTCAGCGTCTGCAGTTCCTCGTTCGAGAAGCCGTAGCGCTTTGCGGCCATGACGTCTCCCGGCGCAAAGGCGGTCCCGAGTTTCCGTTCCAGGTCCACGACATCCTTGATCTTCTCAAGGAAGAACGGCGTGATGGCCGTGAGTTCGGCAACCTCCTTGACCGTGAACCCCTCCCGGAAGGCGTCGAAGAGGCACCCGAACCGCTCGTCCGTCGGGGACGTGAGGATCATCCTGATCTCGTTCGGGTTCGTGTGTCGCTGCATATCGTTATCGAGCGACCGGAGCGCTTTCTTGAACGCCTCCTCGACCGTCCGCCCGATTGCCATCACCTCGCCGGTGCTCTTCATCGCCGTGGTGAGCGTCCGGTCTGCGGATTTGAACTTGTCGAAAGGCCACCGCGGCACCTTCACCACCACGTAGTCGATGGCGGGCTCGAACGAGGCCGGAGTGACGCCGGTCACGGTGTTCATGATCTCATCGAGCCGGAGCCCGATTGCAATTTTTGCCGCCACCCGGGCTATCGGGTAGCCGGTCGCCTTGGACGCGAGTGCGGAGGAGCGGGAGACCCGGGGGTTCACCTCGATGACCCGGTAGTCGCCGTCCTTGTAGGCGAACTGGATGTTGCACCCGCCCTGGACGCCGAGCGCACGGATGATCCTTATCGCAGCGCTCCGGAGCGTCTGGAACTCGTCGTCCCGCAGGGTGAGGATGGGCGCAACGACGACGCTCTCGCCGGTGTGGATGCCCATCGGGTCGACGTTCTCCATACCGCAGACGATGATGCAGGTGTCGGACGCGTCCCGCATCACCTCGAACTCGATCTCTTTCCACCCTGCGACGCTCTCCTCGACCAGCACCTGATGAATACGGGAGCGGGCAAGACCGATCTCGATGATCCGCCGCATCTCTTCGGGCGTATGCGCCACGCCGCCACCCGAACCGCCCAGGGTATACGCCGGCCGGATGATCACCGGGAGGCCGACCTCCCGGATCGCCTCGTCGATCTGATTCATGTTCTCGAGGATCATGCTCCGGGGGACGGGCTCGCCGATGGCGTTCATCAGGTCCCGGAACTGCTCCCGGTCTTCTCCCCGGTAGATCGCCTCAAGCGGGGTGCCGAGGATCTCCACGCCCTCCAGCGCACCCATCTCCGCGAGTTCCGCCGTCATATTGAGGCCGGTCTGGCCGCCCATGCCGCTCAGGATACCGTCCGGCTTCTCCTTCCTGATGATCTTTGCAATGATCTCGGCTTTCAGGGGCTCGATGTAGATGATGTCCGCGGTATCGGGGTCGGTCTGGATCGTCGCGGGGTTCGAGTTGACGAGGACGACCTCGACACCCTCTTCCCGGAGGGCACGACAGGCCTGCGATCCTGAAAAGTCGAACTCAGCGGCCTGCCCGATCTGGATGGGCCCGGAACCGATGATGAGGACCTTCTTGATGTAAGATTTCTTCGGCATTATGGGATCTCCTTATAGATACGGTCAAAGAAGTGCATCTCCGTATCCCGGGGGCCGCCGTGCGCCTCCGGGTGGAACTGGACGCAGGTTATGTTGAGGTCTCCGTTGTCGAATCCCTCGACCGTCCCGTCGTTTACGTTCCGGTACGAGACGACGCACCCCTCGGGCAGGGTTTCTTCGTCTACCGCAAAACCGTGGTTCTGTGTCGTGATGTAGATGCTCCCGTCCCGGTAGCGGACCGGCTGGTTCGTTCCCCGGTGGCCGAACTTCATCTTGTAGGTCTCGGCGCCGAGCGCGAGGGCGGCTACCTGAATGCCCATGCAGATGCCGATAACCGGCATCTCGCCGGCGAGGTCCCGGACGCACCGGATGGCATGGGTCGCCCTCCTCGGGTCGCCGGGGCCGTTGGTGACGAAGAGTGCGTCGGGCTCTGCCGCCATCACGTCGTCCGGCGTGGCGGTGTGCGGGAAGACATGGATATCGGCTCCACGGTGGCTGAGGCTTTCGAGAATGTGCCGTTTGACGCCGAGGTCGATGACGGCTATCCTTTTTCCGGGCCCGCTGATCCGGTAGGGCTCAGTGCAGGAGACGTTCCCGATAAGGTCAGTGCCGGTGATCGGGGTGACCGCCCGGGCGCGTCTGACCGCTTCTTCTCCGTCGGTGGTGCCGACGATGAGGGATGCCCGGAGCGTTCCGACCGTCCGGGTTTTTATCGTCAGGCTGCGCGTATCGACGCCCGATATCCCGAAAAGACCGTTTTCTTCAAAAAAGTCTGCAACCGAGGGTTGCGTCGTGGGTGTGCGGGAGACCTCGCGCACGACACAACCTTGCGCGTGCACCTTTGGACTCTCAAAATTTTTCAGGTCTACACCATAGTTTCCGATGAGAGGATACGTGAACATCAAAATCTGCCCGGCATAACTGGGGTCCGTCAATGCCTCCATGTAACCGGTCATCTGCGTGGAAAAGACGAGTTCGCCGGAACAGGTCCCTTCAACGCCAAAACCATCCCCTACAACAAATGTTCCGTCTTCAAGACCCAGAACCGCCTTCATGAATTACCATATCATGTGGATCAGATTCCTTATTAACGGTAATGACGGACCGCGCGTTTGCCTCTGTAACCCTGCCGAAAACTCCGGAAAAGCAGGCTTTGTCAACCCGAAATATTGAAGGCGGCTGAGCGCCAGGTGACGCGCGGGGTGAGGGCGCGGCAGAGATGATCCGATTGATTGAGACGCCTGACGGGACGTTTACCGTCAGGCTCGTTTTCGATGACCTGGGAACCATCTATCCGGGCATGGTCCGGTACAGGGTCGAGGTCCTCCGCGGCACCGAAATGGTCTACACCTACGCCGTCAACTCTTACGAGGTGCCCCCGGGCTCCCTTTTCGACGCCCGGAAGGTGGCGGAGATCGTCTTCTCCCGGCTCGCGCACGACGTGGCGTCCCGGTCCGGGACCTACATCCGCCCCCGCCTCTTTACCCGCCCGCTCCCGGGCGGCGGCCCGGCCGATGTCGTCATCCTCCAGGGGAGCCCGCGGCGGTTCGGGAACTCCGCGAAGATTGCGGCGTGGTGCGACGACGAGGCGGCCCGGACTGGCTTTTCCTCCCGGGTCTTCTTCCTGCAGGAGATGGATATCCGGGCGTGTATCGGCTGCTACGCCTGCTATAACGACGGTTACTGCCCGGTGGACGACGATATGCCCGGGGTCATCCGGGCCCTTGAATCCGCTTCTGTCCTCGTCGTCTGCACCCCGGTCTATACCGGGACCGTTCCGGCAGGCCTGAAAGCGGTGATGGACCGCTGCCAGTGGCTTCACGCCCGGGAGAAGGTGCTGGGAAAGGAAGTGCACGCCCGGGGCCTGCTCGTCGCGGTCGCGGGCCGGTCGGGAGCGGGGCCGTTTGCCTGCGTAACCTGCGTGGTCGAGATGTTCATGGAGAACCTGGGCATCCGCCCTGCCCGGCCGGTGCTGATCGGCGGTCTTGACCGGGCGCGGGATGTCGGGACGATTGAGGGGTGCGAAGACAACGTCCGGGCGGCGGTGCGCACGGTGCTTCTGGAGACGAAGGATAATATATCCCGACTCTCCCATCGATGATGCATGGCAGAAGTGACTGTTGAGATTGTCGGCCTTGAAGAATCGGAATGCGGTCCGTTCCCCTGCGACGAAACGAGGTCATGCGGCCTTGAGACATGCTATCCTTCGAATAGCCTGATGGACGCCATCGGCGCCCTGCGCGACGAGTTGCTCGCCGTATACGGCGATAAGGTCGAGGTGAGGACGACCCTGATCGACGAGGAGGTGCCCGACCATATCAGGAAGATCATCGAGGAGCGTCACCCTCCGATCCCGATCGTCCTCGTCAACGGCAGACTTACATCGATCGGGAGGGTCTCGCTTGACCTGATAAAAGAAGAGATCGATTATGCTCTGGAAGAATCCTAGATTATTTTCTTCAATTCTCCGGTTGCAAGGTCGAAGTACAGGCCATGGAGCCGGACCTGCCCTTCTTTTTCTGCAGCCTTGACCGGCGGGTAGGTGCGGAGGTGCTCAAGCTGCAGGCCGACGTTCTCGATCTCGATGAGCCGCCGCCGTATCTTCTCTTCCTCGGGGGTTTTCGGCACCGGGACCCGGGTATCAATGCGGCGTTTCGCCTCCATTGCGTTGTTGAGCCAGAGTGGGACGTATGCATCCGTGCTCTCGTGATCGAGGCCCTTTATGGCGCCGCAGTCCGAGTGCCCGCAGATGACGATATCCCCGACCTTGAGGTGGTTGAGCGCGTATTCAAGCACGGTCGCGAAGTTCCAGTCGTGAACCGGGACGATGTTGCCGATGTTGCGCTGGACGAAGATCTCCCCGGCCTTTGCACCGGTGATGCGCTCCGGGTCCACACGCGAGTCGGAGCACCCTATCCAGAGAACCACCGGGTGCTGACTTGACGCAAGCGGGCCGTAATGTTCAGGGTCCTTTGCAAAATCTTCCTCCCGGAAGCGTTTGTTCCCCTCAAGAAATTTTTCTATCATCATAAACTCCGTAGGCGATTGCGGGCGACCGTTCGGGACGGGTGCGCCTGAAAGTGGGGTTGCGTTCAGGGGTTTAAAAATATATACAGCTGGATGTTGCGGGATAGCGAATCGGAAAAGAGAAAGGCGTTCCAGCCCGTTATGGTGCCGGATGCGCCGCAGCATCCCTGTACGATAATGCCCTGAGCGGGGGTGCGGGGTATTGGATGCGTCACGTGGCCCGATAAAATCTGGTTAACTTTATCGATCTATTAACGAGATGTCCCCTGGCCGGGACCCCTACCTTCGGTGGGGAGTATGCGCTCCCCCGTGAGAGGGGCAGGTTCCGGCGGTTGGAAAAAAGGGGTCACCTCAGGACGGCGCCGAGGTTTGCCTGCTCGACGGTCTCCGCGTATCGGGCGAGCACGCCCGCCAGGAGGCGCACCGGAGGCTTCCAGCCCCGCCGCCGCTCCTCCAGGGTTGCCGGGTCGACGGCGAGGTCGAGGCGTTTGGCGTAAAGGTCGACCACGATCTCGTCGCCGTCCTCCACGAGGGCGATCGGTCCGCCGACCGCGGCCTCGGGGGCGACATGCCCGATGCACGGCCCCCGGGTGCCGCCCGAGAAACGCCCGTCGGTCACCAGGGCGACCCTGGTGTAGCCGAGGCCCATCAGTGCCGATGTCGGCGAGAGCATCTCGGGCATCCCGGGCCCTCCCCGGGGCCCTTCGTAGCGGATCACGACGACGTCGCCTTCTTCGACCTCGCGGTTGAGGAGCGCTTTCATCGCGTCTGCTTCCCCGTCGAAGACCCGTGCCGGACCCCGGTGCCGCCACATCGCCGCCGGGACCGCGGCGCACTTGACGACGGCGCCGTCGGGGGCGAGGGAGCCGCGCACGATTTTCAGGCCGCCGGCGGGGCTGACCGGGGCGTCGGCCGTCCGGATCACGTCCGGGTCGGCGACCCGTGCGTCTCTCGCGATCTCAAGGATCGAGCGGCCCGATACCGTCGGGGCGTCGTCAAGGTAGCGCTCAAGCATCGCGAGGACCGCGGGGATGCCTCCTGCCCGGTGGAGGGCGAGCATCGAGTGCGGTCCGCCGGGCTGCATATGGCAGATGTGCGGGGTCTCTTCGGCGACGGCGTTGAAGGTCGCAAGGTCGAGGGGGACACCCGCCTCCCGGGCGACGGCCATCAGGTGGAGCACCGTGTTCGTCGACCCTCCGAGCGCCATGTCCACCCTTATCGCGTTTGCGAGGCTTGTCGGGGTGACGATATCCCGCGGGCGGACCCCCTCACGGACGAGACCTACGGCTCGCTCCCCGCTCTCCCGGGCTATACGGAGTTTTGCCGCGTCGACCGCAGGGATGGCGGCGCACCCGGGGAGGGAGAGGCCCAGCGCCTCGGTTACGCACGCCATGGTGTTTGCGGTGTAGAGTCCCTGGCAGCTCCCGCACCCGGGCATCGCGGCGCACTCCAGTTCCCCGAGTTCCGCTTCGCTCATCGTGCCGGCGGCGACGCGGCCCACACCCTCGAAGACGTCGATCAGGGAGAGTTCGCGGCCCGCCGCGTAGCCGGGGAGCATCGGGCCGCCGGTGACGACGATCGTCGGGATGTTGCACCGCACCGCCGCCATGAGCATCCCCGGGACGATCTTGTCGCAGGTGCCGATGCAGACCAGACCGTCGAACCGGTGCGCTTCGACCATCAACTCGATGGAGTCGGCGATGTTCTCCCGCGAGGGAAGGGAATACCGCATCCCCTCGTGGCCCATCGCAATCCCGTCGCAGATGCCGATGGTCCCGAACTCGAACGCCACGCCGCCTGCGGCCGCGACGCCTTCCTGCACCTTCTGCGAGAGGGACCGGAGGTGGATGTGCCCGGGGACGATGGTGTTGTACGCGTTCGCTATACCGATGAAGGGCTGGTCCATCTCCCGGTCGGTCACGCCGAGCGACCTGAGCAGCGCCCGGTTCGGGGCACGCTGGTAGCCTTTCTTAACCGTCTCACTCCGCATTTGCTATCATTCCGTTGAGAGTTACGTGAGACGTGCGCCCGTATAAGATCTCTCTGCACCAGATCGGTGCGGGCGTCGTCGGCAGGGCACGGGGGGTGAACTGACCGGCGCCTGCCGGTTGTTCGCCCGTTCTCCGGGAGCGCTGCGAATCGGGGAACGCGAATATATGCTAAATCGCAGTTTTACAGCCTCCGGTCGAATACCAGGTTTGACAGTGTCGATGCTCCCTCGGTAAAAAAGACATACACCATAACGCGGGTCGTTCCGTGAAACGAACCGTTGATGACGAGACTGGAATTGAGAGGGATCGGATGGGTGTTAAACTGCGACGCCACCAGCCAGTAATCCTTCGTAGTGCCGGAATCGTCGGTGACAACGACGTGCAGGTTCGTACAGTACTCCGCATCCGATCCGCCTGAAAATACCACATCGATCCGATCGTCGCTGATCTTATTCACCGATACATCGGCATCCCCCTGTATGGTGGTCTTTCCGAAGTCGGGATCGGTTATTTTTACCACTGCCGGCAATACGCCCATAAATATGACCGGAAAACATGCTATGAATATACAGGTAAAGACCACCACAGCGACTGCAATTGTTCTGGCATTCGGACGAGCTTCTTTTTCCGGAATATGGGTCACGTACGTTCCCGCAAGAATATCATGCAGTCCCTGCTTGTTCTTCGTAAACAGAATGACGAAGCAGCCGATGCCGAGCGCTAAAAATGAAGGGATCTTTGCCAGTCCCCTGATGCAGGCCCTGGCGCGTGATATCCGGTTTCCTGAACTATCGGTGACCGACAGACCGAAGAACATTTTCCCGAACGTTCCCCGAAAGGAAGAACCCTCCAGAATTGCACTATAGCAGCAGAGGATGACAAGGAGGATTTCAATCCACTGAAACAGGACATTCAAAAGCATCGATGGAAACGGAGTTATCAATATGGCGAAGAGACCGGGGAAGAGAGGATATACGATCGGCACCAGAATTGTGATCACGGGGAGACTGATCCCGTAAACGATAATCATATCGAGAATAAACGCTAGGAGCCGATCGATAAACCCTGCGCGGCTCCCTTCACCGTTTCCATCCGATCCCATTTCAACTCTCACCTTTTTTCTGAAAATTCTGTGCGGTTCCATCTCCTTGCCACATGTCGTGAAAAATCATTATTGGATTGTGTTCACAGCTCCTGAAAAAATGTCGTAACCCGCACCAGGGAGACCATTGGTATAGCGGAATTCGTAATGACCAGGAATTAGTTCGATCCCCTGAGTAAATGCTCTCCAGCCATCGGCATAGTAATGGGTGCAATTTCCGGATAACGAGACGACCTGCCCTGTCTGAAATGTAATAGAAGGATTAACGGAGACATCCTGGCTTTTGGATGTCGATCCTCCTGCATACGTCATACTCAATGTGAACTGGCCTGGCAACAACTCCTTCGCAACAGTCCCATTCGATGTCACGCCGAATGATTTCCAGCCATTTGCATAATATTTGACCAAACCGGGATCGAGCGCCTCTCCGTTGCTATCTACAAGGTAAACTGATACATTCCTGGTCTGGAACGTCACTGTAGGGTTGACGTTGAGGTCCTGCTGCAGGTTTTCCGATGCCCCTGCATAGTTCATCCGGAACGTATAGGTGCCAGGGAGGAGGTCCATGGCTGCAGTCCCGTTGGAGTCCGTCGTGCCGAAGGCTTTCCAGCCGTTTGCATAGTAGGATACGTCTCCGCCCACCAAACCGTTTCCTTCGCTGTCTTTCAAAATAACAACGATGTCGTGATTCTGCACCGGCCGCATCGCGGTAATATAATCTGAATAACTTCTGACATCACTACCATTGGCATTACTGACGTTCAGGCTAACTGTATAGTTGCCAGCTGCTGTGTAAACATGAGTTGGATTCTGTATTGTCGAGTTGGTGCCATCTCCGAAGTCCCAATACCACCTGTCAGGCAGGTTTGACGAACTATCCGTGAAAGAAACCGCAAGAGGTATCTGACCGCTCGTTACATTCGCAGTAAAGTTTGCAACGGGGACAGGAACACTAGTGGACTATTTCATCTTAATTTGCGGGTATAGTCTCTTGAGTTTCACCCTTGCCTCTGCCGTCGTAAACTGCCAATCTACCTCTTTTTGCCGGGTATTCCTGTCCGTTTCCCAGTGTTTTGTCTCGACCCGAAGGGTTTCGCGGTCCCCGATTCTGCGGTTCAGGCATTGTCGCGTGAGTGCACTGAGTTCGATCTCAGCGATGTTGAGCCAGCTTCCGTGTTTTGGCGTAGGATGGATCTCTAGGCGCTTCCGGAGTGCTGCTGCCTCCTCCGGTGGGAAGGCTTCATAGAGCGCCCCGTGGATATGGGTGTTGAGGTTGTCACAGACCAGAATCACGCGTTCTGCCTCGGGATAGTCCTCGGCGAGGAGGGTTCGGATCTCGGTCGCCCAATCGCGTCTGGTCTTCCTTTCCCGGATACTCACCCGCCGCCAGCCCTTGAGAGGTTCTGTGAACAGGAAGATGTTGGCGGTTCCATTCCGCTGATACTCGTAATCGGAGCGTACCGGGTGGTTCGGCGCCATCGACAGCGGTGTCCGAACTTCCTTGATGAGTTGGAGCGGTTGTTCATCCATACAGATCACGGGCACCTGCGGGTCGTAGGGGCGCTGATAGAGGTCGATGAGATCCTCCATTCGGGCGACAAACTCTCCGTTCTCTTCGGGTGGGATGACCCACGATTGACACAAATGAGGTTTAAGTTCGTTTTTTTAAGACCCGGCAAACGGTACTGTCTGAGATACTCTCAACAATCTTGAGTTCAACGAGGGCATCGGCAAGTAACTGTAAGGTCCAGCGTGCTCGCCCCTCCGGTGGGGTGCTACAGGCAAGCGCGATGAGCCGGGCCTCCTTCTCACCGTCGAGGATCGGAGGGGTTGGCGGAGTGTCGCGCGGTTTGCGCTCCAGAGCACTTTCGAACCCCTGCTCAACAAACCGTTTTCGGACGTTTGAGACGGTCTTAGAGTGACAATGAAGATACGACGCGATCGCCGCATCGGTTTTTGGAGGATCGCCATCTTCAGCATTGATGTCAGCGTTCAGGAGGATCTGGGCATTGCGGATACGATAAGCTGGAGTTGCCCCTCGCTTAACGAGAGCGATGAGGTGAGAGCGCTCAGATTCGGTCAGATCAACAAGGTAAATTTTATCCATGCTATTTTATAGAGTGCCACTCAATAATATTGTTGGGATGCATGGGAAGAATTAGGTGAAACGATGCACTAGTAGGAGAGTATACTGTTACGTAATCAATATTTGAGCGGGTATTGGTCCCACCATCATTTGTCGCTGTAAGATTTACCGTATAATTTCCAGCCCCCTCATAGATATGGACAGGATTTTGTTCATTTGATGACTGTCCGTCACCAAATTCCCAATACCAGGCGGTTGCCTGATTGACGGACATGTCTTTGAACGCCACAGGAAGAGGAGAAGGCCCTGATGTTACATTCGACGTAAAATTAGCAATTGCCGCAAACGAATAATTTTTCACATCGCCCTGGGCGATATTGTCCTCTATGGTTAGTTTTTCAATTAACGAGCTATTATCGAGTCGGACGGTTTGCAGTTGGAAATCTGCAGGCTCGTTGCCGTAGACAGTTGCAGTATAATCTCCATCAAGCGGGTTCGGAATGATCGCTATACCTATCGTATACGAGTCATTGTAAACGATAGGGGGCAAATAGATTGCTTCCGGGATTTCATTCACCGAATAATTCGTCTGCCCGGATACGATTGTCCCTACTCTCCTGCCCATCGGATCGGTTACAAGTGCATCAACCCTTGTAGATCCTACTGGAGCAACCCAGACTGCTGCCATTATCTGGCCCGGCGGATAAAATTCATTTTGAAATACCTCACTGGCATAGAGAGCATCCCCAAAAGAGGGTAATCTCCGATTTACAGCAGACGTGTTCTGGTTCCCTCCCCCCAAATATGATGAATCCGAGATCGTCACAGATTCCCAGGTAACGTTATACGGCATCGATATCGGAGAAGGATCATAGGGGAGGACATCGATTTTTAATTTAAACAGTATCCCGTTCAAAAGCAGGAAATCAAGAAGTTCCTTTGCCGGGTTCCCCGAAACATAATCGGTTTTGTACCACCCCTCATCATCGTTAATCATAACGTTTCTTGCAAATGGAGAAGCAGGATCTTCGGAAACAACATCAGCTGTAACAAGATGCACATGAGTATCGTTTTCAATTTGTGACTTCAATTCAACCCATACCCAACTAGAGGGTGCCCCTTGATTTACGACGACTTGAATAAATGCCATCACCCCACGTACCGTGGGCGAGTGTTCGTTAAAGTAGCCCACCCAATATGAACCTACCACCGGTATTCCTTTAAGTGATGGAACATTCTGGTTAAAAGTCACATTAATTGTATGCGAACTGCGCACATTTTCGAATGTGTAGCTGGGTTCCTGCCATGGGTATGATACGCCGTCAATATACACTTGATCGACGGCATGGCCATTATCTGCAATAAATCTGAATGTGACAGACTCTCCTCCCTGCAGAGTCACGGGGGTCGAGGGAACTATTGAACCACCGGGTCCCGCATGCGGTGTAATAGTTGCAAGCCATTGAATAGTGAAAGGGCTGCTTGCAACGAGAGAGTCCCAATAAAAAACAACTCTGTAATATGCAAAACAAGTTTGATGTTCTGTATATTCGGTTAAATACGCATAGCCGTTCGAATCTGAAACCCCTGTACCAATTTGAGTCCATTGAATTCCATTCGCCGAACGCTGGAAAGAACAACTCACTCCAGGAATAGGCGAGCCGTCAGTATAGTATAAACGTCCGGAAATAGTAATTGGTTAATCAACAAAAAAATTATACGTAGCAGATGTCCGATCTCCGGATAAACTGTACATTTCAGACAGCTGTGTATCTATTAGGCCAGATTGGCCGTTTTCAGACAGGTTGGATGCTACGGCGACGCACAGCGGTTCCGTCGGTTGATCCGCAGCAGCGATAGAAAAACTCATTGAAATACTTAAAAGCACAATAATTATCCCGATTTTCATGCGCATGTAATTCATTTTGAGAACCCCCGCCCTCGAAAATATATACAATGAGGATGGCATAAATTATTTCGATGAAAAGTATATATTTATATATAAGTGTTGCGTTCGCGTATCCTCAAAATATAACCGCTATTTCAAGATAGGGATCGATTCCATCGGGTTGTTGACATCAAAACCCCCTCTCCGTGTTCAGGAAACCCAAAAGGCTGGAGAACTTATCTGTCGCCTTTCACCGGCTCTAGAGGGGAGCCACAGGTCATCTAAATGCGTCCGTCCTCCAAACAGCTATGAAAGCACTGCGGGTTACGGACTCGATCGGTGAATATCGGCTCTGCCCTACCCCCCTTACCGACACCCTTCTCCAGGACTTCCTCTCCCGCAGATTTTACCTGGATCCGTGCAACAGTGCCGGAGGGTGAGCCGTGGGAGAACCTTCATGGACATGGGGACAGAGGGGAGGGGACGTCCCCCCGGTACGAATGCCTTCACGGGTTCCCAAAAAGTCGAAAAGAGAGGTCGCCGCCTACTCCGCAAACTCTTCGTAGAGGTCCACCACCCCCCCGACGACGATCACCGCCGGAGGCCGGACGCCGACGGCACGGGCTTTTTCGGCGATATCGGCGATGGTCCCGACCGTCACGCGCTGGTCCGGCCGGAGACCCCGCTCGATGACGGCTACCGGGGTTGCGGGGTCTTTCCCGTGCGATACAAGGGCGTCTGCGATGGCGGGGAGGTTTTTTACGCCCATCAGGATGACGAGGGTCCCCTTCAGGCGCGCGAGGGCCTCCCAGTCGAGGGCGGACTCGGGCTTTGTCGGGTCTTCGTGGCCGGTGATGAAGGTCACCTCCGACGCATAATCCCGGTGGGTGACCGGTATCCCGACCATCTCCGGGACGGCGATAGCGCTTGTAATGCCCGGCACGACCTCGACGGCGATGCCGTGCTCCCGGAGCGTCTCCATCTCCTCTCCGCCGCGGCCGAAGAGGAAGGGGTCCCCCCCTTTCAGGCGCACGACCGTTTTTCCCGCTTTCACCCGCTCGACCATCAGCGCCTCGATCTCGTCCTGCTCCAGGGTGTGGCTGCCGCCGTACTTCCCGCAGTCGATAAGCTCGGCATCCTTCGGGAGCGTCGCGAGGATCTCCTCCCCCGGGAGCTGGTCGTAGAGGATCACGTCCGCCGAGTCGATCACCTCACGGGCCTTCATCGTCAGAAGACCGGGCCCGCCCGGCCCGGACCCCACAAGATACGCTTTTCCCGTCATGGTTTTATCCCCAGTGCCGCATAGGCTTCCCGGATCAGGTCGCCCGCCTGCCGGGCGAGCGCCCGCCCGCACTCCCGGGCTTCGCCGACGGTCGCGATATGCCGCTCAATCCGCTCCCACCGGGAGCCGTCGAGCGCGAGGACCTCGGCGATCAGGTTTCCGTCCCGGCAGTAGATTCCCTGCGGGGTGAAGCACCCGCCGCCGACCTCCTCCATGACGGCCCGCTCGATCTCTACGTCGAAGCGGGTGGGCCCATGGTCGAGCGCCGCAAAGGCCCCGGCGACGGCCGGGTCGTCCCGGCAGACGACCGCGATCGTGCCCTGGTTCGGCGAAGGCACGAACCGGTCGGTGGGGAGCGGCTCCCCGGGGAGCGTGAGCCCGAGGCGCTCGAGCCCCGCCTCTGCGAGCACGATGGCGTCGTAGCGCCCCTCGCGGAGTTTCCGGACCCGGGTGTCGACGTTCCCTCTGAGTTGCTCCACCGAGAGCGCAGGGTCGTCGCGGAGGAGCTGGGCGCGCCGCCGGGTGCTCGACGACCCTACGATGCGGACCGCTTCAAGGGGACCCTCGTGTGCGAGGAAGTCGGCGGGCGAGTCGCGTTCGAGCACCGCGGGACAGACGAGCCCTGCCGGCCGCTCCGCGGGGATGTCCTTCATGCTGTGCACCGCGGCGTCGATCTCGCCGCGGAGGATCGCGTCGTCGAGCGCCCGGACGAAGACGCCCTGCCCCCCGATGGCGTGGAGCGGGACCCCTGTTGCGGTGTCGCCCGCGGTCGTGACCGTGACGACCTCCGCTTCGATGCCCCGGTCTGCGAGCATGCCGACCACCTTCTTTGTCTGCGCGAGCGCGAGCGCGCTTCCCCGCGTGCCTATCCGGAGAGACATGATCCGTATGCGTCCGCTATCCGCTCGACGTCCGATTCGGTGTGTGCGGCGGAGAGGAAGTTCGTCTCGAACTGCGACGGCGGGAGGAAGATCCCGGCATCGAGCATCGCCTTCCAGAACCGCGAGAACGCCTCCGTGTCGCACTCTTTGACCTCCCGGTAGTTTCGCGGCGGTGCGTCGCGGAAGAAGTGCTTGAAGAGCGAACCCATCCTGACGAACGATCCTCTATGCGCGTCCGTAGCGACCTCCCCGATAGCCCGCACGGCCTCGTCGAGCCGCCGGTAAACCTCCGGGTGCTCGTGGAGGTGGCGAAGGGTCGCATACCCCGCCGCGAGGCTCGCCGGGTTGCCGCTGAACGTGCCTGCCTGGTAGACCGGGCCCGAGGGGGCGATCAGGTCCATGATCTCACGCCGCCCTCCGAAGGCCCCGATGGGGAGGCCGCCGCCGATGATCTTGCCGAACGTGACGAGGTCCGGCTTTATTCCGTAGCGCACCTCTGCGCCGCCGATCCCGACCCGGTAGCCGGTGATCACCTCGTCGAGGATGAGGAGGACGTTGTGGGCGGCGGTGATCTCCCGGACGTCGGCGAGGTAGCCGTCGTCGGGAAGGACCGGGCCGATGTTCCCCATGACCGGTTCGAGGATGAACGCGGCGATGTCGTCGTTCCCGGCAAGAAGCGCCTCGAGCCCCTCGGAGTCGTTATAGGGGACCTGTCGGGTATGCGCCGCGAAGTCCGCAGGGACGCCCGCGGAGTCGGGCACCCCGAGAGTGGTCGCCCCCGATCCGGCCTTCACCAGGACCGCATCGTGGGCGCCGTGGAATCCCCCTTCCACCTTGACGATGTCCTGTCTTCCCGTATATCCGCGAGCGAGCCGGATCGCGGCCATCGTCGCCTCCGAGCCCGACGAGACGAACCGGACCATATCGATCCCGGGGTGATCGCCGGTGATGACCTCCGCAAGGTCGATCTCAAGCGGCGTCGGTGTTCCGTAGAGCCATCCTTTCTCGATCTGACGCTCTATGGCCTCTCGAACCACCGGGTGGGCATGGCCGAGGATGAGGGGGCCGTAACCGAGGCAGCAGTCGATGAGATCGACGCCGTCGACGGTCGAGAGGTGCGCTCCGCTCGCATGCTCAACGTAGAATGGATAGGGCTTGATGGCCCGGACGGGGCTGCTGACGCCGCCGGGCATCAGGACTTTCGCCCGGAAAAAGAGGTCACTGCTCTTCATCGAGCCACCTCGCTACGTCTTCTGCATAGTAGGTGATGATGAGGTCGGCCCCGGCCCGCTTGATGGCCGTGAGGCTCTCGAGGGCGACGGCCCGCTCGTTCAGCCACCCGCGCTCCGCGGCCGCCTTGATCATCGCGTACTCCCCGCTGACCTGGTAGGCCGCGACCGGAAGGCCGAACTCCGTTACGGATGCAAGGATGTCAAGGTATATCCCGGCCGGCTTGACCATCAGCATATCCGCCCCCTCGGCCGCATCCAGCTCCGACTCCATCACCGCCTCCCGGGCGTTTCCCGGGCTGATCTGGTAGGTCGTCCGGTCGCCGAACGAGAACCCCGAGCCCGCCGCGTCGCGGAACGGCCCGTAGAGAGCGCTCGCGAACTTCGAGGAGTAGGACATGATCAGGACCTCCGTATAACCGGCGGCATCCAGGGCCTGCCGGATTGCCTGCACCATGCCGTCGAGCATACACGACGGCGCAACGATGTCGGCGCCGCTCTCCGCGTGGGAGACGGCGATCCGTGCCATCAGCGCAAGCGAGGGGTCGTTTAAGAGGTCCGGGCCGTCGGCCGTCTCCCCGACGATGCCGCAGTGGCCGTGGTCGGTGTACTCGCAGGCGCAGACATCGGTGATGACGACCATCTGCTTCAATCGTTCTTTGATGCTCCGGACGGCCCGCTGGACGCCGCCGTTTTCCGCGTAGGCCCCGGTCGCCTCGCTGTCTTTTGCGGCCGGGATTCCGAAGAGGATAACCGCCCGGATGCCGGCGTCGCGGAGGCGTTCACAGTAATCGGCGGCTCCGTCCACCGGGTAGCGGAACTGCCCCGGCATTGACGCGATGGGAAGCGGTGCATCGATCGATTCGTCCACGAAGACCGGCATGACGAGGTCGGTCTTCTGAAGTTCAGTTTCACGGAGGAGCGGCTGGATGATTCTCCGCCGCACCCGTCTCATTCTTCGTTGTGGAAACATGGTTCTCCCCGGGTAATAGCCCTCATCAGGGCATCTGCCGTTTTCATATCGCCGCACTCGGCGCACGCGCGGATAGAAGTCGTCGCGTCGAAGAGGAGCTTCTTCGTGAGCGCCCGGCTGAGGTCGTCGACGACCTCGGTCGTGCGGTCGGCCTCTCCCCCAAGGCGGGCGAGCGCCCGGTCGCGTTCACGCACCCGTATCGACTCCGCCCAGGTGTAGAGGAGGGCGAGCGTTTCGTCGGCCGCCGTCCGCCGGAGGAGACGGATGAAGTGGTCGAGTTCCTCGTCGATGATCCCCCGCGCCCGGTCCGCCTCGGTCCTCCGGGAGTCCATGGCAGCGTCGTTGACGTTCCGAAGGTCGTCGATGGTGAAGAGGTGCACGCCCTCGATGGACCCTACCTCCTCCTCGACGTCGCGGGGCTGGGCGATGTCGATGAAGATCAGGTGGCGGGGGTGCCGGTCAAGCGGCCAGAGGCGCTCTTCCATCACCTCCCGGACACCCTCGGTCCGGATGACCGGATGCGGCGCGGCGGTGCAGGAGATGACGACGTCGGAGAGTGCGATGTAGCGGTAGAGGTCCTTGAAGTTGACCGCACGCCCCCCGATCTTCTCCGCCAGCATCACCGCGCGGTTGTAGGTCCGGTTGGCGACGTAGATGGCCGTGAGGCCTTTCGCAGAGAGCGCCTGCGTCACCAGGAGCCCCATCTCTCCGCTCCCGATGACCAGGATGTGCCGGTCGCGCAGGGTGCCGAGCAGGCTTTCTGCAAGCGTCACGGCGGCGGAACCGACTGAGACCGAACCCCGGTTGATCTGCGTCTGGCGTCGGACCCGGACGCCCACGTGCACCGCCTTGTTGACACAGAGTCTGATGACGTTGTTCGCGGTCCCTGCCTCCTCTGCAGCCGCGAGCGCCCGTTTGAGCTGTCCGAGGATCTGGTCCTCGCCGACGACCAGGGAGTCGATACCCGCGGCAAGTTCCAGGAGATGGCGGGGCACGGCCTCGCCCTCGAGGACCATGAAATCGTGCCTGCCCTGCTCCTGCAGGAACCCTTCAAGACCCCGCGCGTCGCCCTGCACCAGGACCTCGACGCGGTTGCAGGTCTGCAGCAGGAGGGCGCCCCGGAACCGGTTCCGTGCTTCGTGGAGGAACGCCGCCTCGTCGGGGAACCGGAACGCTTCGAGCGTGGCGATGTCTGCGGTGTGATGGTTCACGCCTGCGAGCGCGAGCGGTGTCGTGCACGGTTCAGGCATGCAGGTACCTCTCGATCGCTATCGCGCGTGCCCGGTCGTAGTCGGAGGCAAGCGCCTCCCGGACCTCATCGTCCGAGAGGATATTCCAGAGGATGCGGGATCTCTTCTCCTGCACAGGTTCGGTCTCTCGGAGCATCGTGCGCATCTCGTCCTGCAGGTCGATCATCCGGTCGAGGTCTGCGTACTCCGTTTCGAGTCTCATGCGGAGGTACCGCGAGACGGCGGGGCTCTTTCCCAGGGTGCTGATCGCGACCAGGTAGCGGCTGCCCCGGACGACCGAAGGGACGATGACGTCGCCGGATTTGCCGGCGGCGTTGTTGAAGAGGACCCCCACCCCGGCGCATACTCTCCCGATACGGTCGTTGAGGTGTGGGTCCGGCGTCGCGGCTACCGCAAGGAACGCACCCGCGAGAATGTCCCTGAGTGCATCGTCCGTGAAGATCGAGAGGTCGGCCTCCCGTCGCCGGACGGCGAGACCGTCAAGGTCCGGCGAGAACGTACGGCTGATCACCGTCACCTCCGCCTCATGCTCGAAGTACGCAGCCTTTCGGGCACCGACGCCGCCTCCCCCGAAGATGAGCACCTTCCTGCCCGTCAGGTCAAGCATGAGAGGGATCATTTCTATGTATACTGTGGCGAACGGACTACATTAACCTGTTGAAAATGCCCATTTTCCTCAGGACAACGGGTATATCTCCGTGATTCTCCCTGTCGGGACCCGTTCGTCCGGAGAAGGTTTTAATCGTGGGGAGATCGTTAAGGTAGGTATGGCTGAAGAGATGTATGCACTCAGCAGGCTGGAAGCCGCCTTCGACCGCACGAAGGACCTGCTCTGGCCGTTTCGGTGGGGCGTCTGGCTCCGTCTGGCCGTGATTGCGCTCTTTCTGGGAGGGGGCGCCAGTCTCCCGAACATCCCTCAGAGTTACGGCGGGGACGACCTTTCGCCCGGTGTTGCCTGGTCTCCCGAACTCGCGCTGCTGATCGTGGCGCTCGTCATCGTTGCGCTGGCCCTCGCCGTCCTCTGGATGTTTATCGGTTCGACGATGCAGTTTGTCTTCGTCGATATGCTCAGGACGGGAGAGATCCGTCTGGGACGTTTCTTCCGGGAGCGGCTCGGGAAAGGGGTGCGGCTCTTCATCTTCCAGTTCGCTCTTACGCTGCTCCTAGTCCTTGCCGTTTTCGCGCTCGTCGTCATGCTCATAGGCGTGGACGGCAGCGCTGCAACGCCGTTCCTGCTCCTCGCACTCATTCCGGCCTTCCTGGTCGTGGCCCTCCTCTTCGGGATCGTCTTCCTCCTGACGACCGACTTCGTCGTCCCGATCATGATCCGTGAGGACTGCGGCGTCATCGAAGGATGGCGGCGGCTTATCGGCGTCATATCCGCAAATTTCTGGCAGACCGCCGTCTACATCGTCGTGAAATTCGTGCTGGGCCTCATCGCCGCGATCGTGCAGGCGATCCTGGTCATCCTTGCACTGCTGGTCATTGCGATACCGTTCATCCTCGTCGGGATCGTCTTCCTTGCCGCACTTCAGGCGAACATCCTGCTCCTCCTCGCCCTCGTCGTCCCCTACCTCGTCATCGCCATCCCGGTTGCGCTCCTGATCGCGGTGCCGTTCGTCACGTTCTTCCGGTACTACGGGCTGCTGGTGCTTGCGGGGCTCGCACCGGAATATCATCTCCTTCCGGAATAATCCTTTTTTTAGCCCGGCAAGCACCCGTGTCGCGGGCCGATCCGGGGGAGAGAAAGGCTCATCCCTCATGGGCGTCATGAACCTCATCAAGCAATGGTCGAGATCGAGCCGCTGGTAATCCTTGCCCTGGCTCTGGGGCCGGGGGTCTTCTGGGCGTGGTACTTCTACCGGAGGGACCGGTTCGAGCCCGAGCCGGCGTCCCTGATCGTGATGATCTTCCTTCTCGGCGTCCTCGTCACGTTTCCCGTGGCCTTCGTCGAGGGGTTCTTCGGCCTCTTCATCGCATCCCCTCTGATCATGGGGGTCGTCGTCGCGCCCGTCGTCGAGGAGTACGGCAAGTTCTGGGTCGTGCGCCGGTTCGCCTACAAAAACACCGAGTTCAACGAGCCGATGGACGGTATCGTCTACGCCGCAGCCGCGGCTCTCGGGCTCGCATCGCTCGAAAACGTCCTCTACGTCTTTTCGGCGTACGTGACGTCGCCGTCGCTTGCGCTCGGTACTATCGTCGTCCGGGCGATCTTCTCGGTCCCCGGGCACGCGCTCTTCTCCAGTGTCTGGGGCTATGCCCTCGGTCGGGCCAAGTTCTCGGCCGCCGAAGAACGTTCGGGGATTGTCCTCCGGGGGCTTCTTCTCGGCATGGCGCTGCACGCCATCTTCAATTTTCTGCTCTTCACTGCCGATATCGTCGCATACGCCCTGATCATCTTCGTCCTGGTCCTGATACCGGGGCTCTGGATGCTCGCCAACCGGAATATCCGGGACGCGCTCGACCACGGGCGGCGGTAGGAGCGCGGGATGGTGCGCTCCGCCCCGGGCAGAACCCCCGGTCCGGGCCGCGATTCGATAGGCTTATTATCCAGAAAATCTCATGTTGTAAGGCACACAGGTGCGGGAACACCGGCGTGCGCCGATAGTGTAGTGGTTATCACTAGGCGTTGCCAACGCCTAAACCCGGGTTCGAGTCCCGGTCGGCGCATCCTGACTTCAGGTTCGATTCTCCTTCTCGGATTCCCGTAGTTTCTGTAATTCCTTCTCCTGACATCAGTTTTTAAGAACGAGTCAACTACTCCCTGATTTGTTCGGGGTACCGCATCGACTGCCTGTGAACTCCCCCACACCTTTGCGGATGAGGACAGAAGTAGTTGAAGTCATCCTAAAAGTTTCCAGCGGCTGACGATTCCTATAGTTCAGAGCATTCTGTCGCCTCCCCGCGAAAAATTGAGTGATCTCTGGCGTCAAACCTCTGATACGGCTCCTCTCTGGGTATCGCCACGCGGGGGAGGGATCGGGAGGTGCACCCGGCGAAACGGCGGGTGCATGAGAAGAACGAAGTTCTTCGAAAGGCGTCCCCCTCCCGGCTGAGGTGTTTCGGGATCACCTCGTTTTCAACAAGTTTATACGAACACATACGGCACTATGCCGTAGTGAGTACATCCTTCCTGAAAAGGATGAGGCCGCCTTGAGGCGGGTGGGACAACGTAAGGAAGGGGTCACTATTCCCTACTTTTGACGTCCTTTGAAGTTGCATTACGACACCACTTTCCAGCATGTCTTTTTTTTTGAGAAGTTCATACATCCGTCCCGGCGGTCGTCTTTCCATCGCATTTGACCTCACCCCTGAGGGAGTCCGCGGCCTCGGGCGTGAGCAGATACCTCATCATCTTCCCCTCCCGGTGAGGTTCGACGATCCCATCGGCTATGAGCCGCCTCATATGCCAGAAGGTCGAGGGGGGCGAGATACCGACGGCCAGAGCAAGGTCCTGTTGGGAGAAACAGCGGTTCTTCAGGAGAAGGAGGAGGATTCTCCGGTCGGTACCGTCTTTTAAGTGAAGGCAAACCTTCCTGTCGACCACGCCGGGGAGGGCGCCCGTCCTGAAATATCCTCTCCTGCCGCCCCGGCGGGTTGCGACGATCATGCCCACCGATTCGAGACGCCAGAGATGATATTGGGCTGCCCCTCTCGTGATCCCGGCGATCCGGATCAGGTCTCCGATTGAAATCCCCGGGCTCTCGACGATGCACTCATACAGTCGTTTCCGGGAGGCATGATCGAGCAGATCCTTCCGGGAGATGCGCCGGTAGCCGAGAAGCAGCATTATGGTGAAAGAGTAATAGAGTTCGGCGGGGAAGAGGAGCACGGGGGATAGGAAGAGAAGGAGATTGATGAGCATCGCGTGGGGCGGCAGGTCCCAGAACGTTATCTCGGTGAAGTCATGGCCGCCTCCCGGCAGAGGATCGTCCAGCGGCGAAAACGTGTAGCCCCCCGGGGCCGCCGCCGGATAGACCAGGAAGAAGCAGCCTGCGATGACGAACGCGACGGGGGTCCAGTGTTTCATCTCTTCGCCCTTGCGACCTGACCGCCGGGTTCGTCAACACCATCCGAAGGTGTAGTCTTCTGTTCCGTGAACGCGCTCGCCATGGACGAGAAACACCGTAACAACGGTCGTGGCAGAACAGACCGTGAGGGAGAGAGGATTGTGGGATGCCCGTCAAAATCAGGGGGTAGGTCCGTTTCGTCGTTCGAGACGGATTTCGCATATTGGTCGGTCTTTCCATTGCAGGTCTCCATGGTGATATCTGTGGTTTCGCGAGTAGATACCTTAAGTTTTATGGGCAAATCGTCTAATCGTCCTTCAACGATTAGCTGAATTGCACACAAAGTCTTTAGCAACCGGGGGTAACTCTTGAACTAAGAGACCGTCAATCTCCACATTGTCTCGGATCAGGACGGTTGAGGGAGTATCGACCATGAAATGGAGGAATGTTCAAATAGCGCTTGTCCTGCTGCTCGCGGCATCTGCTTTCACTATACCGGTTACGGCCGAAGAATGGGATACGCCGCCCCTCAACGACTCCGAACTCCAGCGCTGGGGGATTGTGAACGGGAGCCCTAACTGGGCCGGAGATCGGGATCTCTCGCAGTACAGCAGGTACGAGCCTCAGGCTGAGGTGACGCTGTCGAGGGAGACTCTGAAAAAACTGTATCCGAACATCATTTTCTTCAATGCATCGGATTTCCCCGCGAATACGGACTCTTCGGGAGAGGTGGTGTCGTTCAATCCGGACGGGAGTGTCACGGTGACGCGGACAGAGGGCGACGGGGGAGGGGCGACGGCGGCCGAACCCACCCCGACGCTCCCTCCCGTGCCCGGAGGGGACCCCCTGATGCAATTGCAGGGCGTCCACCCGAACGTAGAGAGAAACGCCGAAATTATGGAGTACATCCAGACTCACGGTCTCTCCAGCTGGTACGAGAAGCGTTACAACGCAACCTGCCGCTATGTCTGCCTTGTCCCGGGCACGCCAGGTGCGCAGACGCTGGTGTTCCTGAACCGGGATGTCGACGAACGAGAGGACCCTGAGAGCATCGTATGGGTGAGTCTGATCGACCCCGACGAGGACCTCCCGGTAGAGGCACCCGACCCGCTTGCCGGCCTCTCCGCCGGTTACCCGCAGGTGCGGGAGAACCCCGCCGTGGAAGCGTTCATCCGGGAGTACGGGCCCGGACGCTGGGGTGAGGAATGGGAGAACGATACGACGGTACAGGTCTATCTCGTCGCTGAGAACGCGACCTATAGAGAACTGATCGCCACCGTGGAGGCAGGGGCCGTCACGGGCGTGACGGTCCTCGACGAGGAGCATCTCGTCGTCAATAAAACTGAGGCGCTGGAAATCGCCAGAGAAAACGTCTCCCCCGACGCCCGCCTCACCGATCTCCATCTCCGGCTGAACGACGGGCGGGCCGAGTGGGTGGTCTCGTACATGGACGGCCCGGTTTACACCGGAATGACGTTGGATGCCGGAGAGGTCCCGATGCCGGAGGCGACTGTCCCCGGCTTTGCCACCGTGACGGCAGCCGGATCGCTGCTCGTCACGGCTGCGGCACTGCACTCAAGAAGAAGATGACCGCGGGAAGGAGAGGAATGATGCGCCGGGGACTCCTTGCGGAATCAGTCAAAAAAAACCCGGATGCCCTCACTTAAGCGGGGAGCAGTCACAGGAGCAAAAGAAAGTCCTCGACAGTCATGCCCGCATCGGCGATCAGGTATCTCAGCGTTCCCCGCTTGAGTTCGGTATGAGCCGGGACAGAGAGGGGGCCGCAGATGCGTGTGGTTGGCCATAATAACATGGCTGCCGGTCTGGCGGGCAACCGTCCAGCCCCTCTTTTAAAAGGCCTTAACAGATTCTTTTTCTGATATAACCGGTAATTTTCCCCTGAATTACAACGCAACATCAGCCAGTCGTTCGCCGGGGCGTTGCGTCACCCGATCGTTGAGCCCCTCAATACATCCGGAGATGGCATCCTTGATGTTCTCGAGGGTTTCTTCAACGGTCTCACCCTGCGAGTGGCACCCGGGAATTGCGGGGCAACTCACAACGTATCCGCCGTCTTCCGGATCTTCCCTGACGATAACCCGAAACTTCATCTGTACACACCAGAATTTCTCTATGATCTCCCGGAGTAATCAGGGTTTGCCCGGGCCTGCGAAACCACCCTCATGGGTTGTCCGGAAGATGCCTGCCATCAAAGGTCGCATCCGCAAGTCCACGCGCAAGTTCGATGAACACCTGCCGGACGTACCCACCGATCGACGCGGAACCATTATCGCCGTCACGGTCTCTCTCCCGCGACGATGGCGTTGAAGCGGGGACTCTCCCAGTTCGACCTGACAAACCTCATCGTCGGGGCGATCGTCGGCGCCGACATCTACATCGCCTCCGCCCTCACGGCCGGCCTTGTCGGCCCGTTCTCGATCGTCCTCTGGGCGGTGGCCGCGGTCTGCGCCGCGGCGATCGCTCTGGTCTTCGCCTACTGCAGTTACTATGTTCCCCGCGTCGGCGGACCGTTCGCATACGTCTCGGAAGCGTTCGACGACTTCTACGGATTTCTTGCCGGTTGGAGCATGTGGATCGCCGAACTCCTCGCGCTCCCGGTCTTTGCCATCGCGTTCGCCAATTATCTTGCGGCGCTCATCCCCCTCGCCCCGGCTGCAGAGGTCGCCGCAAGAGCGATCTTCGTCGGAGCGTTGACGCTCGTCAACATCGTCGGGGTCCGGGCGGCCGGACGGTTGAACGACGCTCTCACGCTCATCAAACTCTCCCCGCTCCTCCTCCTCATCGTAGCGGGGTTTTACGTCCTCATCGTCCGGCCGGAGACGTTCCTCGGGAACTACACCCCGTTGCTCCCCCTCGGGCTGCAGAACGCGGCCCCTGCGCTGGTCCTGGTCTTCTGGGCGTATGCCGGGTTCGAGATGGGAACGTTCCCGGCCAGTGAGGTGCAGAACCCGAGACGGACCATTCCTCGCGCCATTGTCACGGGTATGTCGATAGTCGCTCTCTTCTACATCGGGACGAACTTCGTGCTCTTCGGGCTCGTCAACTGGACGGAACTTGCCGCGAGCGCCGTGCCGCTCGTTATCGCCGGAACGGCACTCTTCGGGTCGGCCGGAGCGCTCATCATGACGGTCGGCGCCCTCTTCTCTGTGGCGGGATCGGACGAATCGGGGATGCTCGGCAGTGCACGGCTTGCCTACGCGATGGCAATCGACGGGCTCTTCCCCCGCATCTTTGCCCGGCTCCACCCGCGTTACGACACGCCCTATATGATCCTTATCGCCCAGGGTGCGATTGCGTTCGTTCTCTCCAATGTCGGAAACCTCTCCGGGCTGATCTCCTTCGCCGTCCTCAACCTTGCGTTCTCGTTCCTGCTCACCTGTTTCGCGCTCATCGTGCTACGGAGCGACGGGGCCACGAACCTCCGCGGTCAGCATCTCCTTCCGCTCGTCGGCATCGGCATCTGCCTCTTTCTCATCTCTTCCACAACGACCTTCGATAAAATCGTGGGGAGCCTGGTTATCCTGGCGGGTATCCCGGTCTACCTCTTCTTCTCCCCGAAGGATGATATGCGCCATCTCAAGGCCCTTTTCCTCTCCGAAGAGGCCGTACTCGTTCGAAGGCTCGAGGCGCGGGAGGTCTATCTTGCCAATTTTCTCACCCTGGTCCGCTCGGTCTACCGGGGGATAGGGCGGCTTCTCAGCCGCGAACCTGAAAAAAGGTGATATTCGAAAAAAGCAGCCGGGGAAATCTCCGGCCTTTTTCTCCGTTTCCCTGCCTTGCGTCTCACGCGAAGGGATGCTTCGCCGTATCTTTCTTCGCGAGCACCTCGCTCATCTTCGGCTCGCCCGTTATCGCCCGGCGGATGGCGATCTTCGTCGCCTCGTAGTTCCAGTCGTGGATCTTCTTTTTGTCCGCCGCATCCCACTCGATGAAGACCGACGCAATGATCAGCAGGTTGTCGGCCTCTGTCTCCGGGATGATGCCTTCCGCGACAGAATCGACCACCGCCTTCGCGACGGCGGCCTGAGCGGGGCCGAACATCAGGAGAGCCTGGTTCGCGCCTTTGATGGTGACCTTGTTGACCATCAGCGTCGGGGGTCTTGCGGGGAGGTTCGGGGTGAGGACGGCGAGGAGTGGCGTGTGGCCCCGTTCGGGCGATGCGAGCGCTGTGACGAAGGCCTGTTCCACGCTGCTCCCTTTCTTCCCGATGACAAGGTCGATATGGGCAACTTCCGGTCCTTCACCGACGAGTGCTTCTCCAAAGAGTGCATGTTCCGCATTGATCATGGTATCTCACCGTCTGAGTATCTGGGGTATGGAACAGAAAAAGGTTGCGAAACAGGCACTCTTCTCCAGCGGCGAGCCCTGCGCACCGCCCCCCGGGCCATGTCGGATCGGCGCAATTATACCCGGCTGCCTCTCATTACAGGCATTTCCCGAACCATCCATACCCTTATATTTTGCCGATCTATATTTCTGTCTACTACGCAACTCCCTCCGCGCCGGTCGTTCCCGGAGAGGGTTGTGCCAACCTTTGTATTATTCAATCGGAGGACTGTCGTGGACTCGATCAAGATTGCAATTGTTGGTGTCGGGAACTGTGCCTGTTCGCTGCTCCAGGGGATAGCATACTACCGGGGAAAAGACGAGCAGAATGCAATCGGTCTGATGCACCGGGACCTCGGGGGGTATCTGCCGTCCGACATCGAAGTGGCGGCGGCGTTCGATATCGATGCACGGAAGGTCGGACGTGATGTCTCCGAGGCCATCTTCTCCCCGCCGAACTGCACCACGGTCTTCTGCCCCGATGTGCCGAAGACCGGGGTGGCCGTTCGGATGGGACGGATACTGGACGGCTTTCCGGAGCACATGCGGGGCTATCCGGAGGAGCACAGGTTTGTGCCCGCCGATGCTGCGGAGGCGTCGCGCGAGGATGTCGTTCGGGCGCTCAAGGACTCGGGCGCTGAAATGCTGCTCAACTACCTCCCTGTGGGGTCGGAGGAGGCGGCACGGTTCTACGCCGGTTGTGCGCTGGAGGCGGGTATCGGTTTCATCAACAACATGCCGGTCTTCATTGCAAGCGACCCCGCATGGGCGGAGAAGTTCCGGAAACGTGGTCTCCCGGTCATCGGCGACGATGTCAAGGCCCAGCTCGGGGCGACGATCACCCACCGGGTCCTTGCGGACCTCTTCCAGCGGCGCGGGGTGAAACTGGACCGGACCTACCAGCTCAACACCGGCGGAAACACGGATTTTTTGAATATGTTGAACCGGAGCCGTCTCGCTTCGAAGAAGGAGTCGAAGACCGAAGCGGTGCAATCGATCCTTGATGAACGTCTCGACGACGATGATATCCACATCGGCCCGAGCGACTACGTCTGCTGGCAGAAGGACAACAAGGTCTGTTTCCTCCGGATGGAAGGGCGGCTTTTCGGGGACGTCCCCATGAACCTCGACCTCCGCCTCTCCGTCGAGGACTCGCCCAACTCCGCAGGGATCGTTATCGACGCCGTCCGGTGCTGCAGGCTCGCCCTCGACCGGGGCGTCGGGGGCGTGCTGACCTCTCCGTCCGCCTACTTTATGAAACACCCCCCGTTGCAGGTCAAGGACGACGACGCCGCCCGCATGACCGAAGAGTTCATTCGGGGCGTTCGGGATCGGTGACACCCACCGCTGGAGCGGGGGGCATCCCCCGGATATTGCAGCCCGATTATTTCACTGCATTCTGATCCCGGTCCATGACGAGCCCACAACGCCCCTGCAACACCCGGGGAAGCTGCGGTTTCAATAAAGTTATATCTTCCATAGAGCAGAGAATTAATCCGAATGGCGGATGCGAAGAAATACTACGCGGCGGCCGTGCTCGCGGTCTGGCTCATTATCGTCGCCTTCTTCATGGTTTTAAACCGCACGCTCGACCTCGAGGTCTTCTTCGTCCTCTCGCTCATCGGCCTCCTCGTCGTCGCGGTCCTCATCGACGATGCCTTCTCACGGCCGCGCTACATGCGCTACATCGGCTACGTCATCGCCGCCGGGGTCGCCCTCTTCGCCTATATCGTCGTGGAAAAAATCCTGGAGATTCTTGCCGCATGAACCGTCAGGCATCCCGTATCGTCCTTGCGGCGGCAGTCGTCCTCGTTCTCTTCCTCCTTGCAGGAGAGGCGACGTCCCCGGTACTCTATGCGGCAGAGAACATCTCGACCGCCGCCCACACCGACCCCGTGACGGTCCAGAAGCGGTCTCCCGGCGATGCCGCGGCCGTCGTCCCCCTGATGGACGAACTCCTGGGGGAGACCGGAACCCTCGCCCTCACGATCCGGCTCAAAGACTACGAGAGCGCGGAGCAAGACCTCGCCCGCTACAGCGAACTCTCAAGGCAGTTCGACCGGATGGTCGTCACTCTCGACGTCTCCGGGACCGACATCGGCGAATTCCAGCAAAACAACCAGAAGAATCTCGAGACCCTCTCCACCCTCTTAAACGACACCCGGCGGTTCGACGACCTCCAGCGGCTCGAGATCGAGGTCCGGGGCGACGACGAGCAGCACGCGACCGTCGTCTACGAGGGCGAGGCCCTCCGGCAGAAGATGCGGGAAGGGTTTGCCGCCTACGCCGGACGGGAGGCTGCGACGACCTGGGTCGCCGGGCGCTACGACCTCAACGCAACCCCCTACCAGAAGAGCGTCATGGACTTCGCAGAGGTCGCCGACGCTGCGGACGACTGGCGGGAGGAGATCGGCGGCGAAAGCACCCTGAGGTCCCCCCTCGACATCGCAGTCGCTCCCGGCGCGGGGCGCTACGGGGATACTCTGTCGATCGCCGGGACCTATACCGGCGGCATCCCGGGAACCCCCGTCGAAGTCTACATCGACAGCCGGATCGCCGGGACCGTCGCCCTCGACGACGATGGGGCCTACCGGTATCCCTATCGGGTCGACCGGGTCCTTGCCGGGCCTCATCTCGTCTACGTGACCGCGGGCGCGGTCTACTCCCCCGTCGCAACGTTTACGGTCCTTTCCGGGGACACCGCCACCACCCTCTCCCTCGCGGAGGTGAACCGGACCGCCGTCGCCTGTACCGGGAACCTCACGACCGCCGAAGGCCGGCCGGTCGCGGGCGCGCCGGTCCTCGTCAGGCTCGGCGACGGCACCCTCATCGCCGCACAGACCGATGAAAACGGCACCTATGTACAGGAGACCGTCCTCCCGGCCGGGGAGCACACCCTCCGGGCCGAGTTCCACGCCGCGGGTTACCCCCTCAACGCCTCCGAGAGCCGGGAGGAGATGTTCGTCGTCCGGGGCGAGGGGCTCTCCCCCCTCCCGTTCGCGGCCGCCGTTGCCGCCGCGCTCGGCACCGGGTGGTACCTCCGGCGGCGGTACCGTGCGACGGAGGAGACCCTGCCCGTGGAACAGCCTGAGGGCGTAGCGGTGGATGAACCCGTCGAGACCCCGCCGCCGCGGGTGGAGACCGCGGGGCTCCCGCCGAGAGATGCCGCGACCGTCCTCTTCCGGGCCCTCCGTACCCGGCTCGATCTACCCGACACAAAGACCCCGCGGGACTGCGCCCGGCTCGCTCCCGACCACGCCGGGTTCTTTGAGCGCTACGAACGGGTCCGGTATGCCGGCGAGGTCCCCACGGGGGAGGAACTCCGTGCAATGGAGAGAGAGGCGCTCGGGGGTGACGAAACTGCCCCGTGAGGCCTGGGCGGTCCTCTGCATCCTCCTCCTCGCCGCCGGGGCGGCGTATGCCCACGCGACCACCACCACCGAGGAGTACAGCCGTTACAACGTCGGCTGGAACGGCACCTCGAACTTCGCCGGGGAGGAGGCCCGCGACCTCCGGGACCTCACCCCTGATGCGACCCTCCTCATCCTCGCGCCGGATAAAGAGTTCACGGCCGACGAAGTCGGGTACCTGCAGGCGTTCCTCGCCGGCGGCGGGAGGGTCCTCATCGCCGACGAAGGGGGGACGGCGAACCGGCTCCTCGCGGACCTCGGGAGCACGATCCGGGTCCGGCCGGGGAACCTATCGAGCCTGGAACGGGACCATATCGACCCCGGACTCTTTGCCGCCCGGGTCGTCGGGAACGCGAGCTTCTTCGCCGGTATCGAGACCGTCCGGGTCAACCGCCCGGCGGCGATCGAAGGCGGCGAGCCGCTCCTCGCTACCCCGATCCTCTCCTGGGACGACGCCGACGGCGACGGTAGGGTCGGCGGTCAGGAGACCCTCGGGACCGCGGTCGTCTGCGCGAGAGAGGGCAACCTCACCGTCCTTGGCGACCCGAGCCTCTTCATCAACGCCATGCTCGCCGAAAACCCGGGATTCATTGAGAATATCCGAAACGAGCCGGTCCGGATCGACGGCATCCATAGCAGAACCGGGACCGCCAACCCGATTATCAACACCGTAGCCTGGGTCCGGGAGACGCCGACGGCGGCGGCCGCGTTCACCGCCCTGGCCGTCCTGCCGGTGGCCTACCGGTTCGGGAGGAGAGAAAAAGATGATTGACGACCTCGCCACACACACCGATACGATTGCAAACGCCTACGAAGATATTAAATTGACCGCCCAACAGGTGGTCGTCGGGAACCAGACCCTCATCGAAGAGATCTTCATCAGCATGATCGGCGGCGGCCACCTTCTTATCGAAGGAGTCCCGGGGACCGCCAAAACCACCGTCTGCAAGATCATCGCGCGTCTCATCGGCTATGACTTCAAACGGGTCCAGGGGGCCGTGGACGTCCAGCCGGCGGACATCATCGGGGTCCGGGTCTACGACAGGAGCAAGAGCGCGTTCGTCCTCCAGAAAGGGCCGATATTCACGAACTTCCTGATGGTCGACGAGATAAACCGCCTGACCCCGAGGACCCAGAGTTCTCTCCTCGAGGCGATGAGCGAACGCCAGGCGACGATCGACGGGACGACCTACCCGCTCCCCGACCCCTACTTCGTCATCGCCACCCAGAACCCCCACGATAACGAAGGAACGTTCCCGCTCATCGAGGCTCAGTGCGACCGATTCATGTTCAGCACCGTTCTCACGCACCTCGACCCGGATCACGAGCTCGAAATCCTCCGGCGAGAGCGCGCCGGGGAACTGGACTGGGGGGTCTACCAGGACCAGATCGAACCCATACTCGGGCCGGAGGAGGTTAAAGCCATGGCCGCGGCCGCCCGGGGGGTCCAGGTCGACGAAGCGGCCATGGTCTACATGCGCGACCTCGTCCTTGCCACGCGGTCCCACGGGGACATCCGGCTCGGCGCGAGTTCCCGTGCCTCGATTGCCTTCGTCCGGGGGTCGAGGGTACAGGCGGCCCTGAACGGCCGGACTTACGTCATTCCCGACGACATCCGGGCTCTGGCTCTCCCGGTCCTCCGGCACCGGATCTGCCTCACCCGCGAGGCCGTGATCACCGGCGTCACCCCTGAGGAGGTCATCGCCGAGATCGTCGAGAGCGTCGGGGTGTCTTAGGGATGATCCGGCCGACCCGGACGAGCGAGGGGGTCGCGGCCCTCGCCCTCGCTCTCACCGTCACGGCGCTTCTCCTCACGAGCCCGGCCGCGGCCCTCGCCGCCGGTTCCCTTGCCCTCTTCCTCCTCTGGCGGGGCTGGCGGTTCGAGCGCGATCTCCTGGCTGCGGCCTCTTCTCTTACCGTCGAGCGTGAGGTCGACCGGACGATTCTCCGGCAGGGTGCGGCGGCGACCGTCCGGGTGCGGGCCGAGATTGCCGCCCCGCCGGGAATGGTCGTCCGGATACGCGACCTCCCGCCGGCGGTCGCGGTCGGCGAGGGCGCTCGTTGCGACCCGGGCAGGACCGCAACCTACACCGTCCGGCTTATGGCTCCCGGCAAGACGGCGTTTTGCGGGGTCGTTATCGAGGCAAGCGACGCCTTCTTCTCCCGGGACCTCGTCTGTCGCGGATTCGACGCTCCGCACCTCCGGGTCTTTCCTGCAGGGACCGTTGCGGCCGGAGGAGGAACGGGGGCCGGGGCGGGGGACACCGAAGTCGACCGAAAAACCGCGCTTGCCGGTCAGGGCATCCGCGGGTTCCGGCCCTACCGCTCAGGCGACGACCCCGGCCTGATCGACTGGAAGGTCACGGCCAGGCATAACACCTACTACGTGCGGCAGCTTGCCGGGCTTGAGGGCGGCGCGCCTCTTATCGCCGTCGACCTTCCGACCCGGGCCGACGGGGACCCGGAGGTCTTCGCCCGGTTCTCGATGGCCGTCTACAGCGCGGTTGAAGGGACGATCGGCTCGTGCGGCGGCTGTTCTCTCCTGGTCGTCGCCGGCCCCGAGATCGTCCGGTTCCTCCCCCTGACTCAGGATATTCGGGAGGCGCTCGCGACTCTCGGCGGACTTCTCCCCGCCGAGCCCCGCGCTCCCCTCTATCGGGCACCGGGACCGGTCTTCCTCGCGGCCCGGGCCCGACTGCCTGGAATAGGGTCCAGCGAGAGGGAGGCGGTTTTCCGGGAGAGGCTCGGCGGCGTTCTCCGTGCGTTTGCGGCAGAGAGCCCGGCACCCTTCGCGGCGGCGGTGCGAGCGGCGCTCGGTCGGACGGATGCATCGGAGGTCCACCTCTACTCTCTCCTCCCGGCGGGCGACAGGAGCCACCTCGTCCAGCTCGTCTATGAGGCGAAGGGCCTCGGGATGCGTGTTGTCCTCAGGGCGCCCGCCGGTGCCGGCGCCCTTCCCGGGGTCGATGCCGTGGAGGTGCTCTGATGGCGGCCGACCGCCGGTTCCTCCTGCTCTCTGCCGGCGAAGTCCTGGTCGTCGCCGCGGGCGATCTCGTGGCGGCGCTCGTCCTTCAGGTAATCGTTCTTGCCGCGTTCCTCGGCGACCTGCGGGGTCTCCCGGTTTTCACCGTCGCCGCAGTCCTCTTCGCCGCGGTCATCGCGGCGAGCGGCACCGTTTTCCTCCCCCTCGTCGGCCTTGCAGCCGCCCTCGGTTGCGGCTACGTCGCCCTCACCCTCCGGGATTACCGGCTTGCCCGGTGGGCGGCAGGAGGAGAGGCATGAACGTAAACAGCCCCTACCAGGGTGCCTTCCTCCTCATCCTCGCGGCGGCGGGCCTCCTCGTCCTCGCGGCCGCCACCGGCCGGGGCGACATCACCACCGCGACCCTTGTCCTCGCGGGTGCCGGGTGCTTCTTCGCCGGCGTCTTTCTCCTCACGCTCCACAAAGGCGAACCCCTCGACCCCGGGCTCGCCGCCCTCCTCCCGGTGCAGGGGACCGTCACCACCGCCACCCTCTGCGCGGACCTGGGGGTCCAGGGCGACGCCTGGTTCGTTCCGGAGGCGAACGGGACCATCGTCGAGGTGATCCCGGTCGCCGACACCCTTCCTGCGACGACCGGCGACGACTATTCTTTTATCACCACGGAAGGCGGGTGCGCCGTCCGGATCGTTCCTGCATGTACTCCGCTTCTCGCAACCCTCAAGAAGAAGCATGCCCTTGAAGTCCCGGCGGAGGACGAAGCCCTTCTCGCGTGCATATCCGAGGTCTGCGACGACCTCCTCGAGGTCGCCGAAAAGACACAAGCCGCGTGGGACGGCGAAAATATCGTCGTCACCCTCCGCGGTTACCGCCTCCTCCCCGGCTGCCGGGAGGTTCGGGCGGCTTCTCCGAAGTGCTGCACCATGGTGGGCTGCCCGATCTGCAGCCTGCTTGCGGCGGTCGCCGCCCTCGGAACCGGAGCCCCCACGAGGATCGAGCACGTCGCCGTCGACGAAAAACGCGGGGTCCTCCGGGTTATCCTCAGGTCGGCCGGACCCGGACCCAGAGATGAAGGTCCCGATAACTCGCCGCGATCCGGTTCTCTCCCGTGATCGCAGGGTCCGGGACCGTCTCGTTGAAGAGCAGGAATTCAACCCGGTTGTAGTCGACCGAGGGGATCGAGAACTCCCAGGTCATCTCCCGGGTCTCGTTGTGGGGGACCGTCACCACGAACCGGTCGAGCGGCTCGACCGCGTGGACCGTCGACGTATTCGTCACGGGGTCGAAGGTCTGGTTGAGGGCGAAGATCTCGACCGTATAGGCGACCTCGCGGTACTCGTGGTTCCCGACGCCGACGATCAGCGATTGCGTCGAGCCTGCCGGGAAGTCGGTCGGATAGTCCGCGGCCTTCCCCCCCGGTCCGAGGATGTAGAACTCGGTGAAGTGCTCCCCCTCCTTCGGCACCGCGATGACGTAAGCAAGCGTCGCAAGCGCCGCGACGATCGAGATCACAAGGACGACGGAGAGCGCCCGGTCGAGCCGGGAGTCGCCGGGGTTGAAGAGTTCCAGACGGGCCGCTTCAAGCATCTCCCGCGCCGGAACGACGAAGCGGTCGGCGGGCGGGAGGAGGAGGCGCCGGTACCAGGCGATCCCGATCATTGCGAGGGTGAAGAGGGCAAGCGAGGCAAGGATAGGGTCGAGCCGGATTCCCCAGGGAGTGTAGTTCAGGGCAAGCCCGATGAGGGGGGAGACGGCGATCGAGAGCCCGAACGAGAGGGCGACCCGCTCGATCCCGTCAAGGTCCTCTTTTGCCGGGAAGAGCGCGGCGATCAGGGCGTAGCCGGGGATGAAGAGGACCATCGCCAGGCCGAAGAGGGCCTGGAGAAAACTCTCGTTCAGCATCGGAACATAAACGCAGAAGAGGGTCGCCGCCGTCGCGGCGGCAACCGCGATGAGGTCGCCGGGAATGTCTCCGGCGGCCTCCAGGATCAGGGGCTTTCGGTCCTCTGGGCCCATGAAGCGGTCTGTCAGGTTCTTCTCCTCCACCCAAGGATCACTGTTGCGAGAGCAAGGATCGGGAGGAGGGGAGTGATCGGCGCGGCGGCAGGCGTCGTCGCCACGGGAGCGGTCGTGGCTGCGGTCGTCGTCGCCACTGTCACCGTCGTCGTTGGCATCGTCGTCGTTTCGGCAGCCGATGCGGCGACGAGGAGGGTATAGGTCCCCGCCCGGGAGACCATGGTCGTGATCCGGTCACCCTCGATCTTCGACGGGGTCAGGGTCCAGACGCCGTTCTCGTACCTGGCGAGGGTCCCCCGCGCGTCGGCCGACGGGAGACGGAAGGAGAGGACCACGGCGGGGTCGAACTCCTGGCCCTCGGGGGTCACGGCATAGGCCTTCCCGGAGAGCGACCATCCGGCGGGGGCGGTGCCCTGCGCGGCGAGGGCGAGGAGACCGGCACCCGATAGGTCGGCCCCGGCGAGGGAGGCCTTTCCGTCGGCCGATGTCTCCGTCACGGACCCGGGTTCGGTCGCTACAGGATCGGTGGATGGGGAGCCCGAGGGCGACCCGCTGCTGCCGGTACTGCCGCTCGATGGGGTGTCGTCGGCACCCGGCGAGGAGGGAGACCCGATGGTGATCACCCGGGAGAGGGCCTCCGCCCCGTCGATATAGACGGTCACCGTCGCGGTACCGTCCGTGATGCCGTCGACGGAAAAGGAGATCGTGCCGTCGGCCGGCCCCTTCTTCGTGCCCATCATCGTCAGTTCGGTGACGATGCTCCCGGCTGCGGCCTTTCCGTCCAGGGTGATGGCCTCGTAGGTCCCTCTGGAGATGTTGTAGGACTGGGTGGTCCGGAATTCACCGTTCGCATCGGCGTTGCTGCTCAGGCTTGCAGAGGCCCCGTCCGGCATCTGCACCGAGAGCCCGGTCCAGGCCGTGCCGCGGGTATACGCGCTCACTTCCCCCGAGCCGAGGGAGAAGGGCAGGACGAGGTTTCGTGCCGTAAAACTGAACCGGTCATCGGAATTCGCGTCGAACTCCCCGCGTATTCCGAGCGAAAACGCGGCACCGTCGGGAATCCCCTGCACGTTCACGGTGACGGTGTCTCCGGGGTCGATAGCAGCAGGGGAGATGGTGACCGTCGCCGCCGTCGCGGTCGGGATCAGCAGAACGAGGAGGAAGAGGCATGTGATGAGTTTAAACATGAGAGATCTCCTTATCGATTCAACGTATGTATAGATGACCGTTCAAAATAAAAAGGATTATGATATAGCAGGATATACACCCACCCATGATTCAAAGAAGGCGAATATTAATCTTTGGTATCATCGTCGCCCTTCTTCTCCTCCCTATGGCGGTGGCTGCCTCGGGGGGTTCTTACATCACCGTGACGACGAACGATACCAGAGAGTACAAGAATCTCTCCATTACAACCGTCGATGCCCTCGACCCCCTGGATGTCAGCAAGACCCGGGTGACCCTCGAGAGCACCGAAACTGGCGACCTTGAGACGTTCGAGTACCCGTTGCTGGGAGAGATCGTCCGGACGTTCGACCCGGCGAGCGGTCCCTACCACGGCGTGTATGTGACCGTGGCGGAGACCACGACCATCGACGGGCCCACCCTCCCGTGCTATTATTACGTCTACACCAAAGAGACGCTCCCGAGTTTCACCGTGGAGGTCCCGGGCCAGCGCGGCAACGTCCTCCTGCTCAAGGTCCCGGAGAACCTAACTGAAGGTGCCAACTTCACCGATCTCTTCAGGGCCGCGTCGAAAGAGGGCTACCTCTTCACGAACGATGCCATCATCTACCTCAACCAGACGGGCATCACGGCCTACGGCGCCATTGACTCGAAGGACTACGATGCGAACAACCTGACCTACACACTGATCCATAACGAGGTCGACCTCACACGCTTCGTTGCGAACAAGGACCTGGCGCGGAACATGATGGACGCCAGGCCCTTCACGAGGCCCACGGCGGGCGAGTATCTCCTCACGGCGGTGAAGTACGACGGCATCAACACGATGCACGTCCTCGCCGCCATGCCGGTCCTCATCCTCGACGGCAACACCCCCGCCGCCTGGTCGGGAGGCGACCCCTACTATCAGGACCAGAACCAGAATGTAACCGTCTCCTTCAGCGGGTCCGTCGATCGGACCGTTTACGCCCTGGTCAAAGAGGACGGCACGAGATACGGCCTCTCGATGACGGTCGACACCTCGGAACTTGCAAGGCAGCCGATCCCGACCTCGGCGGCCGATCTGATCTCCATCCTAAAGACGATCGCCGGCGAGGCGAGCCCGGTCTCCTACACCCTGACAGTGGGTGACACCCCGGTTAACGTCAGTCGCGGCTCCGGGTTCGTCATCGCCGAAGGTTACGGCTGCTCCGGGTATGCAAACGCGTCCTCGGTGACGGTTGCGGCAGAGACCCTCAAGACACTCAACCCCGGCACCTATTCCCTCTACGCCATGGGCATGGACGGCGACAGGGTCGTTGCCGTTAACCAGACGGATGTCTGCATCTTTGCAGTCGCACCGACCCCGACGCCCACCCACCGCTACGGCAGCAGCGGTGGCAGCGGCGGCAGTTCCGTCATCCCTCCGATCGTCTCCGAGGGGAAGGGTAGCCTGAACACCGACAGCAACGGTATCGTCCTTCGGTCCAGCGTGATCAACGCCGCAGACCAGGTAGCCTCCCTGTCCGTTCCGACCGGCGTGAAAGCGCTCGATGCAAACGGCAACCCGCTCACCGAGATCACCCTGGACACCCTCTCGGGCGACGCAATCCCGGAGGTCCCGACCGGATCACTCTTCCAGTTCGCCGGCTACGCCTACCGGGTCCAGCCCGACGGCGCCACCTTCGACCCGTCGATCACCCTGACCCTGCAGATCCCCGAGGAGGTCTGGAACACCCTCGACCTCACCGACAGGCACCTTACGGTGAAGTGGTACAACACGGAGACCGGCGTCTGGGAGGACATCACGACGACCATCAATCCGGACACGAGGACCGTGCAGGCCACGATAACGCACTTCAGCACCTACGCGCTCTTCACCGAACCGGTGCAGACGGCAACACCGACCGAAACGGCGACCACGGCTCCGCCGCCGACGACATCGCCCGCTGAAGAGCCCCCCGCTGAAGGGCTGCCCGTGGCGATGATCCTCATCGGCATCGTTGCCGTCGTCCTCATCGCAGGCGTCGGATACTTCTTCATCAGGAAGAAGTAACACCCTACTCTTTTTCTACGGGCCGTCATATCGTCCTTCACTAAAAAAAATAGGTTCGATTTTTTTCGTAGTCAACCATCGTTTTATCTCTCATTCCGGCCCATATTTCCGCGTAGAGCGTTGAATGTGAGTGAACAGCGCCTACGGCAGGCGTGCCGATCCCAAAGGATCATGCCGCGCGAAGGCCGGCACGCGTGCGTTCGCCGATTTCCGGTGGAAATTCCGGTCCTTCATGAGGGACAGCGGATTCATATCGGTCGAAATCGTGCCGAACCCCTTGACATGTAGAGGTTTGTCACAGAAAACGTTAATAAGTGGATGTCAAAGTCTGCAGTATAGCGCCGCACCACCGGCACAGCGGGTGTGAAATGATAAAAACAG
>ENA-UOOR01000339-UOOR01000339.1-fermentation-metagenome-genome-assembly--contig:-NODE-339-length-68986-cov-10.253892_pt1 | contig 68986 bp, 58 predicted proteins | sample MGYA00245780_ERZ724029 | MGnify/ENA primary metagenome ERZ724029 (study PRJEB28704, sample SAMN03018315) | fermentation metagenome | biome: anthropogenic terrestrial biome; feature: soil; material...
AACAGAGTATGAAGCCCGGTTGAAACAAGATTTATCGTGAGAAGTCAGCAGAGGCCGTAGTACGGAGGTGTCGCAACACCGAAGGAAGGGCGAACCGGAGGAGGTGAGGGTTAATGAAAGTTACTGGAAGTGGCAAATTAAACCACAGACAACTTCAAAACGAAGGCTATCCGCAAAAGGTATCTGCGGAACAGAGAGAATATGCGGAAGCGTGTGCGCCACCAAAGATGACTGAAACCGACATCACCAACACGAACCAGCAGACGGAAGGGTTACTGGAGTTAATCCTAACTAGAGATAATCTGAACCGCGCTTACAAGCAGGTGAAGAGGAACAAAGGTGCAGGTGGAATCGACGGCATGCAGGTAGATGAACTTCTACCCTACCTGAGAGAAAACCGGGAAAAGCTCCTACAATCTATCTGGGACGGAAAATACCGTCCGAAACCGGTACGGAGGGTAGAAATACCCAAAGAAAACGGCAAGACCAGAAAACTAGGAATTCCCACCGTCGTAGACAGACTAATCCAACAGGCCATTTGTCAAGTCCTGACGCCAATCTTTGAAGAGCAGTTTTCAGACAACAGCTTTGGCTTTCGACCAAAGAGAAGCACCCATGACGCGCTTAAAAGATGCCAGACCAACATCACAGAAGGCTACAAATATGTAGTCGATCTGGATCTGGAAAAGTACTTCGACACAGTGAATCAGAGCAAGCTCATTCAACTTTTATCAGAAACGATAAAAGATGGGCGGGTAATATCGCTGATTCACAGGTTCTTAAGGGCTGGAATCATGGTTGGCGGGATGTTTGAAGACAGCTTGGAGGGAGTCCCTCAAGGAGGCCCATTAAGCCCATTACTAGGAAACATCATGCTCAATGAATGTGACCACGAACTGGAAAGACGAGGGCACCGCTTTGTTCGCTATGCGGATGACCTGATGATCTTCTGCAAAAGTAAGAAAGCGGCCGAGCGTACAATGGAACATATTGTGCCCTACCTTGAGAAGAAATTATTCCTAAAGGTAAATCGGGAAAAGACACAGGTCGCATACATCGGCAAGGTCAAGTATCTGGGATACGGATTTTATATTTACAAGGGAGAAGGAAGATTCAGAGTTCATCCTAAGAGTATTCTCAAACTAAAAGATAAAATCCGAAATGTGACCGGGCGTAGTAATGGAATGGGCATACAAGAAAGGAAAACCCGACTCAACCAAATCATTAGAGGATGGGTGAACCATTTCAAATTGGCCGACATGAAGAACCTCCTTAAAGAAATGGACGAATGGACAAGAAGCCGGATTAGAATGATAACCTGGAAACGATGGAAAAGGGTTCGGACACGCTTTGAAAACCTCAAACGAAGTGGTTTGGATGAAGAAAGAGCGTGGATTTGGGCGAATACTAGAAAGGGCTACTGGCGAACTGCCCATAGCCCAATTCTAACAAGAGTCCTATCCAACGAACGCTTTAGGCGTGCTGGATATCTTAGTTTTATGGAATATTATTCTGCGAAGTAACGTGTAAACTTTGGAAGCGCCGTATACCGAACGGTACGTACGGTGCTGTGGGAGGTCGGCTACCCAACTAATGGGTAGCCTCCTACCCGATATATAAAAAAACCAGGATGTTTCTTTTCATAAGCTGAGAGGAGACGAGAAGAGAGGAGAATGAAAATGTCAAAGAAAGTCCCGTACAGAGTGTATCTTACCGAGGAGCAGATGCCCAAACAGTGGTATAATATCCGCGCTGATATGAAGGAGCAACCAGATCCAATGCTTAACCCGGCGACACTGCAGCCGGTGAAGGGGGAAGATCTATACCCGGTTTTCTGTGAAGAGCTTGCTAAACAAGAAATGGATGGGAGTACCCGATACTTTGATATCCCCGACGAAGTGCTGGAATTTTATAAAATGTATCGGCCATCACCTTTGATTCGTGCTTACAACCTGGAGAAAGCTTTAGATACCCCGGCTAAAATATATTATAAATTTGAAGGCAATAACACCTCCGGCAGTCATAAGCTGAACTCCGCCGCTGCTCAGGCATATTACGCAAAAAAACAAGGACTGACCAGTCTGACGACGGAGACCGGCGCTGGTCAATGGGGTACGGCCTTAGCGGAAGCTTGTTCCTTTTTTAAGATCCCGTTAACCGTCTATATGGTTAAATGTTCTTATGAACAGAAGCCGTTCCGCCGGTCGGTAATTCAAACCTTTGACGCAGATATTATTCCCAGCCCCAGCGCAACTACAAACGCTGGCCGCGCTATTCTGGAAAAAGATCCGGAAACCGGGGGTAGTCTCGGTTGCGCCATCTCCGAAGCGGTGGAAAAAGCCGTATCCACCGAAGGATGCCGTTATGTTCTGGGGTCAGTCCTGAATCAGGTTTTATTACACCAATCCGTTATCGGTTTGGAAACCAAAGCGGCCATGGAAATGCTGGATGAATATCCGGATATCATCATTGGTTGTGCCGGCGGAGGTTCCAGTTTAGGCGGTTTAATCGCCCCTTTTATCCGGGATAAATTGCTGGGGAAGGCTTCCCCGAGAATTATCGCCGTCGAACCGGCTTCCTGTCCTTCTTTGACGCGAGGCTGCTATGCCTATGATTTTTGTGACACCGGCAAGATAACCCCTCTGGCCAGAATGTACACTCTGGGCTGTGAATTTGTGCCTTCCCCTAACCATGCCGGAGGCTTACGCTATCATGGTATGGCACCGATTCTGTCTAAACTCTACCATGATGGATACATGGAAGCGGTGGCGGTAGAACAGACTAAGGTGTTTGCGGCGGCTACTTTCTTTGCCAAGCACGAGACGATTCTACCGGCCCCGGAGTCCGCTCATGCCATTCGTACGGCGATCGATGAAGCCTTAAACTGTAAAGAAACCGGTGAAGTCAAAACTATTCTCTTCGGTCTTACCGGAACCGGTTACTTTGATATGACAGCCTATGATGCTTATATCAATGGAACAATGACTGATTACATTCCGACCGACGAGGATCTGCAGAAAGGTTTTAAGAAACTCCCGAAAATCCACGAGGTTAAGTAGCCGGTGAGTTTATAGGGAGTGAAATAAAGGTTTTAACTGATACGATGATGGCGATTGTCGGGGTTTTCGTTTCATTCTTCGGTAAGGAAGGGCTGCCGGGGTTTAAACGAATAACCCCGTTTTCTTTTTAAACTCATTATTCAGTACACTTTCTTTTAGGAAAGATTTTTTGGTACCTCAATTAATAAAGACTTATCCAACTCAGCCTGATCAACTCGTGAATTATAAGTGTCTATTAACCCGCGAAAGCCCTTGATTAATTGATTGCCATTAAAAGTAGCAAGTTCTTCAATGTTTTGTCCGACAAAAGACTCAATTGACTCCACAGCAATTTTACCTTTAGCTTTGTTGTCTGCATCATAACGGGAGCCGGAGAGTTGACGGTCAGGGACCAAGAGGAAGGCTCTATAACCTTCTTCCAAATTTTTTATACATTTATCAAAGACAGGTGGCATCGGTGCAACTGTAATATGAAACACTGTGCTTCCGACAAAAAAATCACCAGGTCTGCCTAGCTGGTCATCGGCAGTACTGTAAGACTCATTACTGATTTTCTCATTAGGGAACCGTAACTGTAGCTTGGCGCCAACCAAATGTTGAGCTACCGGCCCTTCCTTTCCGGTCTCTTTTGCGACTTCCAATATATCACTTACCAGTTGCCTTATGGTTTTTGATGGATCAAAGACAAAATGAATACGTTGTCGATTGTGATAATCACGAACCTTTTCGACTAAAAACAACTGAAGTTGTTCAAGAATTATTACACGTTCCTCTTCTGATACCTCTTTTATTCTACTTTTATTTAAGGCTTTCAGCATTTTTTTGATATCACCGGGGCCGCCTCTGTTCGTGCGCCCACCTTCTTTAGAGAAAGGCCTTGTTTCTCCAAATCGTTCCAGTATTCTGGCGACCGCTGCGCCGCTAGCGCCTTTAATTTGGGCACCTCCCGCCGCTAGATGAGAATTAATATCTAAAATAAAGTCATTTTTTAGTGAGTCTAGAACAACGAGAGCGGCGCAGATCGTTCCTTTGGCCACTCCCCCACTAGCTTTATGCACCGGAAGATGATCATACCAATCCTGAAATAGCTTGATTGTTTCTTCTAGAACAGGCAAAACCTACACCATCCTTTACTTGCATAATTGCAAAGGCTTATTTCTAATAATTTCGTTAACTATTGGATTAAGATAGTATTTGGCTATCCACTCAATAACGGGGACACACACCGCATCACCAAAACCAAACAGGGCTTGATTTGGAGGCACGGTGATCTTAAATTCATTAGCCCCCATTAACCGGGCGCATTCTTTGGGCGTTAAAAGTCGAACCTGATAACCACCTTTCCCGGCTTTGAATAGGATCTGTCGCCCACTACCACCTCGGGGAGTGCGTAAACAACCGGCGATCCCATCGGTACGAAGTTCGGCCATAGATTTACCTTTTCGAACGCGCCGAAAGACTGTTCCGAACGAATGATCCTTACCCCGGATCATTCGTTCGGCAATTTCACGGTGCTTTTCACTCATCTGGTTTAGCAAGTATTCAGAGCGTTCTTTGTTCCACCATCGCGGAGAGTCGTCCGGAAGGTCCTCCAGGATATCTTGAAGTGATGATTTGACGTTAGGAAGAGAAGGCAAATCACGAATATTCCATCGGATTTCCGGGTGCTCTAAAATAAAATCGCCTAAGGCTTTTGGACGAAGATCACTTTCATAGAAATGAAGTTGTTCTTTGACGCCCAAAACATTTAAACCATCAAGAACGCCTACAACAAAGAGACGCTGTCTGCTTTGAGGAACAAAATGTGAAGCGTCAATGATAAAAGCATCTACACTGTAACCAAGGCTATTTAAGGTGAGAAGGACTTCCCTGTAATCAGCGCCGCCATGAGAAGTCAAAAGACCTGTTACATTTTCCAGAAGGATAAGCGGCGGTTTTCGGACTCCCATTTCTTTTATTAGCCTAGCGAATCCCCAAAAGGCTGAAGAGTGCCGACCATTTAATCCCTTGCGAGCTCCCGCCAAAGACAGATCATTACACGGAAATGAGGCTGTAGCTAAAGTGACAAATGGAATGTCCTCGCCTTTTAAATTATGTATATCATCTAAGATGAAATGGTTATTAACGTCAGTAAAATGTCCTTCATACATCTTTTTCTTTTGGGCGTCAATATCATTAGCTAGGGCTATGAACCATCCTTGCTGTTCGAGACCCATCCGCATAAGTCCGATGCCGGCGAAGAACTCAGCGAAACTTTTATTTACTGCTTGAGTAGAGGGTTCCTGTTGAGAGTGGTTTTTTAATACTTCTATCGCCATCTGTACACATCCTTCCAGGTTTTTTCTTATATCACTTTCCCAGAAACGTAAAACTGTCCATCCCTTGGAGATTAGTTCTGAAGTAACGCGGCAATCACGCTCCATGTTACGACGGATTTTATTTAGCCAGTAGTCTTTAGTGGAGGTCTTTTGAAATTGGTCTTCGAGAGAGGATAGTTTCCGCTGTTTCCATTGTCTACCGTGCCAAAAATCTCCATCAATAAAAATAGCGATCTTTTTTGCAACAAAGACGACATCGGGTTTACCCAAAATATTGTCTGGACAGACTCTATACCGAAAACCCCTTGACCATAAAGTTTTCCTAAAAATAGTTTCCGGGGTGGTATCTTTCGATCCTACTTTATTCATGTAAAAGCCCTCCCAAACAGATATTCGCCGTTTATTTCGAAAATACCTGTATAAGGAGGTTTAAATCAGATAACAACCAAACACAAGTTCGCCTTTGCTTTAGTTTACCATAATTCTGGCCAAAAGCAAGGTTCTTAAAGGTTTATTGATGAATGTTTTAAGGTCTATTGCGATCTAAATAATATAAAAACAGCATGGTAATAGATTTTAGTTAGAAGGTGAAGAAATTAAAAAATCTATTACCATGTTAATCAGCTGGACTATAGTGATCATTGCTTTATTGTTTGTTATTTTTTAAAGGATGATCATCAAGTAAGTTATTTCGCCCCCGACGAAGGAAAAGAAGAATTTGAAAACGTTTAAAAATCCCGGCTCATTATTTGAATTCCACTTCTACCCTCTGCATTTCTACACCGGCGTCAATATTCCAGATCGTAATCGCATTTTCTTCGACGATGGCGATTGTTGGGGTTTTCGTATCATTCTTCGGTAAGGAAGGGCTGCCGGGGTTTAAACGAATAACCCCGTTTTCTTTTTTGATGCCGGGGAGGTGGGTATGGCCGGAGATGATTAGATTGTAATTAACGGTTGCTTTGGCCGGTAATTCGGTTTTATGGCCATGATGGACTAAAATCCGCCGGCGATCGGTGAAAAGATGGGCATAGGGCGACTCCAGCGGATGATCCAGTACCATTTGGTCGACTTCCGCATCACAGTTGCCCCGGACAAAGACAATTGGTTTTTTCAGGGCATTGAAGCGGGCACATAATTCATTAGGCTTATATTCATTGGGAAGGGGGTTCCGCGGTCCGTGATAAAGGAGATCCCCACAGTGGATTATTAAATCAGTATGGACTAAGTATTTACTGTAAGCTTTTTCCCAGGCGCTGACCGAGCCGTGAGTATCGCTGATCACTCCAATTTTCATTAAAAACACTCCTTCATATCTGCTCAGCTCATTCGATCTAAGTGTGTTGTCTTTATATTTAACTATCACGCCGCAATATATTGATTGCCTATTTCGCTGCCCCAAATCAAGTTGGTCTTAACCTTAACCTTAACGTTTCGTTGTTGTTTAGTATTTTCCTTTAGCAAAAAATACATAAAGCAGGTTACCAGATTGACTGAAACAAATAAAATACACTAAGGGTTGTACCTTTTGCTCCATCTATACCAGCAGGTAATTTCGATAAAGATGTCGAATATATCATAAAATTTAATTAATGTAACGGAATTATGCAATTCCTTAAATCTACATAGGAGGCGCCCATGATTACCGGAGAGCTAAAAAATAAAGTCGACCGTGTCTGGGAGATATTCTGGACTGGCGGTGTGACTAATCCTTTATCTGTCATAGAACAGATTACCTATCTTCTTTTTATCCGTGGTTTGGATGAAATTGAAGAAAAACGGCAAAAAGAAGCCAGTCTTTTAAGCTTTGAGCACAAACGAATTTTCCCTGAAGATAAGCAATACCTACGCTGGGGTGTTTTTAAAGATAAACCGGCGGAGGTGATGTATAAAATCGTCTCCGAGGAAGTCTTCACCTTTATCAAAACCTTGCATGCTGATAAGGATTCGGCGTACTCTAAGTATATGTCGGACGCTATCTTTATCATTCCCACCCCCCAAATGCTGGAGAAGATCGTGACCGGCCTTTCTGCTCTGCCCCTGGATGAGCGGGACACTAAGGGTGATCTTTATGAGTACCTGCTTTCTAAGATTAGCCAGTCCGGCACTAACGGGCAGTTTCGGACTCCCCGTCATATTATCAAGATGATGGTGGAGTTGATGCAACCTTCACCCCAGGATATCATCTGCGATCCGGCTGCCGGTTCCGCCGGTTTTCTGGTTAATGCCGGGGATTACTTACGGGAAAACCACAGCGATCTTTTTTATGTTCAGGATTTAAGGAATCATTTTAACAACACCATGTTTTATGGATACGATATGGATCGGACTATGCTCCGGATTGGGGCCATGAATATGATGCTTCACGGAGTAGATAATCCCAATATTGATTATAGAGATTCTCTTTCAGAACAGAATACCGATATCGGCAAATATACGTTGGTCATGACCAATCCACCGTTTAAAGGCTCTCTTGATTACAACGCCGTTTCAAAAGACCTTCTACAACTAACTAAAACCAAAAAGACCGAGCTTCTATTTCTCACTCTCTTTCTACGTATCCTTAAAACCGGCGGACGCTGCGCCTCGATTGTCCCCGACGGGGTCCTTTTTGGAAGCTCCAAAGCGCATGTGGCGCTTAGAAAAGAGATCATAGAAAAACACAAACTGGAAGCGATTGTCTCCATGCCCGGCGGTGTTTTCAAACCTTACGCCGGCGTCTCCACCGCGATTATCATCTTTACCAAAACCGGCGCCGGCGGCACGGACCGGGTCTGGTTTTATGATATGAAAGCCGACGGTTATTCATTGGATGATAAGCGTAACGAGATCGAAGAAAATGATATTCCAGATATTATTACCCGCTTTAAGAACCTCAAAGACGAAGAAACAAGGAAACGAACAGAGCAGTCTTTCTTGGTCCCGAAGGATGAGATTGTAACCAACAGGTATGATCTGTCGATTAACAGGTATAAAGAGATCGAATACGAAGAAGTGGAGTATGAGAAGCCGCAGGTGATCTTGGAGAGGCTCAAGGAGTTGGAAGCGGAGATTGGGAAGGAATTAGATGAGTTGGAGAAGATGGTGGGATGAAGAGAATAGCGATAGAAGAGATTGCTCAGGTTAATCCCAAAATTGAATACTCGTCGAAAAAAGATAATATGCCTGTAACTTTTCTTCCCATGGATGCAGTTTCTGAAAAGGGAGTATTAAATTATCAAAAAGAACGTATTTTAGCTGATGTTGTTAAGGGTTATACTTATTTTCAAGAAGGAGATGTTTTACTTGCAAAGATAACTCCTTGTATGGAAAATGGAAAAGCGGTTCATGCATGTAATTTAAAATATCAAATTGGATTTGGTTCGACAGAATTTCACGTTCTAAGAGCTGGAGAAAAGGTTGATAGTTGCTATTTATTTTATATGATATGGAACCCTATTTTTCGTAAAATTGCAGAAAAAAACATGACAGGTACTGCGGGACAAAAAAGAGTACCTGTTGATTTTCTTAAAAAATATAAAATCCCCCTCCCCCCTCTTACTGAACAAAAACGTATTGCGGCGATTCTGGACAAGGCGGATGCGGTAAGGAAGAAGCGGCAAAAGTCGATCAGGCTTTTGGATGAGTTTCTGCAGAGCGTTTTTTTGGAGATGTTTGGGGATCCGGTGAAGAATGAGAAGGGGTGGGAAGCTAAATCTTTAGAGGAGTTATCAAGTATTATATCTGGTGTTACAAAGGGCCGGAAATTAGTTGGTAACGAGATTATTACTTTACCATATTTACGTGTTGCAAATGTGCAGGATGGGTATATTGATATAAAGGACATTAAAACCATTGAAGTATACGCATATGAACAAAGTAAATATCAGTTAATAGATGGTGATTTGCTTCTAACCGAAGGAGGAGATCCAGACAAATTAGGTCGTGGGTCAGTTTGGCATAATGAAATACAAAATTGTATTCATCAAAACCATATTTTTCGAGTTAGGACAAATAAGAAAATATTAAATCCAGAATACTTATCTAAATTAATAGGGAGTTTATATGGGAAGAATTATTTCTTGCGTTCGGCAAAACAAACAACTGGTATAGCTACAATAAACTCTAGGCAATTAAAATGTTTTCCAGTTCTTCTTCCCCCGCTCTCCCTCCAAAACCAATTTGCCCGCATTGTCGAAGAAACCGAACAGCAAAGACAGCTTTTCGAAAAAAGTCTTACGGAGATGGATAATTACTTTAACAGCCTGATGCAGAAGGCTTTCAGAGGTGAGCTCTAGCCATAGAGTGTTAAAAGTTGAAAGGAAGGGCCGGTTATGACTTCCAACTTTGCATTTCTAGAAAAGAATCCCAGTTTTAAGAGCTTTAGTGGCTCTTGTCTGGAGGCAGAGAAGACGATTGCCACCAGTCCTTCAGCAACGGCGATTTTAGCGCGGCGCGCGTTGGAGTTGGCGGTGCGGTGGGTGTATAGTTGTGATGGGTATCTGAAAGTCCCTTATCAGGACAACCTCTCCAGTTTGATCCATAACCGGAGCTTTCGGGATATCTTGGCCCCAAAACTTTTTCCTTTGCTCAAATATATTGTCACCCTCGGGAATCAGGCTGCCCATACCGGTAAAGGGATCCGCAGGGCGGACGCGGTCTTGTCTTTGTATAATCTCCATCAGTTTGTCTCGTGGGTGGATTACTGTTACTCCAGAGATCATACGGAGACGAAGTTTGATGAGGCGCTGTTGCCAACCGGTGAGGAACGGAAGATTGACCAAAAGGACTTGGAGGAACTCTATCATCAGCTGGGCGCTACTGATCAGAAGTTAAAAGATATCATCTCTGAGAATGAAAAGTTACGGGAAGAACTGCGTCAAGCCCGGGAAGAGCATACGAGGGAGACAGTGTTTAAGGTAGATGAGATCAGCGAGTTTGAGACGAGAAAACGCTATATTGATCTCGACCTTCGGGATGCGGGTTGGAAGTTTGGGGAGGATTGTATTGAGGAGTATCCGGTCACCGGGATGCCTTACGGAACCGGAGAAGGAGCCGCTGATTATGTCCTGCTCGGGAAAAACGGCAAGCCTCTGGCGGTGGTGGAAGCGAAACGCACCAGCAAGGACCCAAAAATCGGGCAGCAGCAGGCGAAGCTCTATGCGGATTGCCTGGAGCGGATGTTTGGCCAGAGACCGGTGCTTTTCTGCACCAACGGGTTTGAGACTTATTTCTGGGATGACAGCTCCTATCCTCAGCGGCAAGTTTCAGGGTTTTACGCCCAAGAAGAATTGCAGTTGCTGATTAACCGGCGGACCAGCCGCGCCCCTCTGAAGAATATAAGGATCAGTGAGGCAATTACCAATCGTTATTACCAGAAAGAAGCGATCAAGGCGATCTGTGAATCTTTTTCCGCCGGCGACCGGAAGGCTCTGTTGGTGATGGCGACCGGTAGCGGGAAGACGCGGGTGGCGATCTCACTGATTGACGTCTTGACACGGCATGAATGGGTTAAAAACGTCTTATTTCTGGCGGACCGGACCGCTCTGGTCAGACAGGCGAAGAATGCTTTCAATTTTCACCTTCCAAATCTGTCCCTCTGTAACCTGTTGGAGAGTAAAGATAATCCCGAGAGCCGGGTGGTCTTTTCCACCTATCCCACGATGATGAACGCCATCGATGAGACAAAGGCCAAGGATGGGATGAGGCTTTTTACCGTTGGGCATTTTGACTTGATTATTATCGACGAATCACACCGGAGTATCTACCAGAAATACCAGGCGATCTTTGACTATTTTGACGCTTTACTGGTGGGGCTGACCGCCACGCCCAAGGCGGATCTTGACAAGAATACTTACCGCGTTTTTGAATTGGAGGATAATGTGCCTACATATGCCTATGAACTGGAACGGGCGGTCAAAGATCAATACCTTGTTTACTTTGATCTAGTTGAAACCCAATTAAAATTCTTGGAAGAAGGGATTCACTACGACGAGCTGAATGAGGAAGAACAGGCCCTGTATGAGGAGACCTTTGACGATGAGATGCCGGATTTCATCTCCAGTCAGGCTCTGAACTCTTGGCTTTTTAATAAGGATACAGTCGATAAAGTCCTGGCCACGTTGATGGAAAAAGGAATTAAGGTGGAGGGTGGTGATAAGCTGGGGAAGACCATTATCTTCGCCAAGAATCATCGGCACGCTGAGTTTATTGTGGAACGCTTTAATGCGCTTTATCCCGAGTATCACGGTAATTTTGCCCGGGTAATCGATCATTACGTAAACTATGCGCAGAGTCTCCTGGATACTTTCGCTGGTCCCCTAAACTTACCGCAGATCGCTGTCTCTGTGGATATGCTTGATACCGGGGTTGATATCCCCGAAGTTGTCAACCTGGTTTTCTTCAAAAAGGTTATGTCCAAAGCGAAGTTTTGGCAGATGATTGGGCGGGGAACCCGTCTTTGTCCGGACTTATTTGGTGTGGGGTTACCCAAGGAGAGGTTTTTGATCTTTGATTTCTGCGGTAATTTTGAGTTTTTCCGACTCAAGATCAAAGGGAAAGAAACACAGGTGGCGCCCAGTATTACTGAGCGGATCTTTAATATAAAACTGGAACTGATTAGGAAACTTGAGCGGTTCGCTTACCAACAAGAACCCCATATTTCTTATAGAAACCGGCTGGTGGAGGAGATGATCGGGGAGATTAGCCGCTTAAACAGGCGCCATTTTGTGGTGAAGCGGCATCTGAAACAGGTGGAAAAGTATAGCGTCAAAGCAGCTTGGGAACACCTGGGCGACCTGGATCTTAATGAAATTAAAGAGCATCTTACCCCGTTGATCATACCTAGCGACGATGATGAGCCGGCTAAACGTTTTGACCATCTTATCTTCACTATTGAACTTGGTGAACTGCTCGGGAAAAATGTTAACTATCACAAGGAACAGGTGGTTAAGACCGCTTACCAGCTATCCAAATTAGGAACTATTCCGCAGGTATTAGCGAAACAGGAGCTGATTGAGAGAGTTAGAACCAATGAATTTTGGCATTTCGCCGAGATCTCCGATTATGAAATGGTGCGGAAAGAATTACGGGAGTTAATCAAGTTTATTGCTCAAGAAGCCCACGCCATCTATTATACGGATTTTAGCGATGAAATAATAACGACCCAGGAGTGTCCAGGCGAGTTTCGGGTGGAGGATCTTCAGGATTATAAGAAAAAAGTCAACCAGTATATCCGAGAACATCAGGACCATATGGCGATCTATAAGCTAAAACATAATAAACCTTTGGATAAAAAAGACTTTATGGAATTGGAGAAGATTCTATGGGGAGAAGTGGGAACCAAGGATGATTATTTTAAGGAGTTTGGAGATACTCCTTTAAGCATCTTGGTTCGTAGTATTGTCGGGTTGGATCAGATGGCCGCCAATGAGGCGTTTTCGGAGTTTTTAAACGACCAAAACCTAGATAGCAAACAGAGTCGGTTTGTGAAAACCATCGTCGATTATGTGGTGAAAAACGGGATTATGGAGCGTCGGGCTTTACAGGAAGAGCCTTTTGAGTCGATCGGCAGTATTGTTGATCTTTTCCCGACGGAGACGGCAATAAAGATTGTCAGTATTATTGACAGCATCAAGAAGAACGCCACGGAGGTAGGGGCGTGAGACTCGGTTAGTTGGAAAGTCCTTGTAAGGTTGATAAAAATTTTTAGATTTCGCCCCCTTATTAGTTGGGCTTTTATTTAGTATCCACTTTATAGAAAATATTCCCGGTTTGACTTTTGCGGAAAGGGTACGAAATTATAAAGTTTTGTTTTAAGAGAGTCATGATTTAGAAAGGATAGATCTGGAACGGTTTAAATACTTAGTTATATTAAAAAACTTAGTGAAAAGGAGTTGAGGAGAATGAAACAGCAGACATTGATGCTAGGAACCGCTAAGGTTGATATCACCCCTCCTTTAGGCGCAGAGATGGGCGGTTTTGTAGCGCGTCAGGGAACAGTTAGCGGTGTTCATGATCGGCTAACTGCGTATGTTCTAGTCTTTTGTGACGGAGATGAAAAGCTGGCTTTGGTGATGACGGATCTGATTGGAGTCGATGCTGCTCTTATCTCTGAGGTGCGACAGGCAGCGGCCAAGTTGACCGAGATTCCGGGGGAGCGGATTATTATTGGCGCCATTCATACTCATGCCGGTCCGGCAGTGTTGCGCGGGGGTTTTTTAGGGAAACCAGATGAATCTTATCTTTCCTTTTTGGTTCAAAGTCTGGCGGGTGCGATCTATCAAGCAGACAAACAACAAGAACCAGTAAAAGCCTTTTACGGACGAAGCGAATGTCCATTGGTGGGGAAAAACCGTCGTCAATTAGGAGGACCGACAGATCCTGAGGTATCGGTTCTCTGCTTCAAGGGGGAGATGGGGACAAAGGCAATATTGGTTAATTATGCGTGTCACCCGGTGGTTCTCGGACCGGATAACCTGCTGGTTTCAGCTGATTATCCCTATTATCTCCGGGAAACTCTTTCCTCTCTGTACCCTGGAGCGTTAGTGGTTTTTGCGAACGGGGCGGCCGGTAATATTAACACCGGACATCAGGCTAGGGCTAGTATTAACGGGACTTCAGGGAATAAACGAACCTTTGCTGAAGCTCAAAGGTTGGGACGAATTCTGGCTGGGGAGGTAATGAAGGCGGTGGAGACAGCCAGCGAGGCGCTCGCTCCTTTTCTAAAAGTCGATAGCAGAATGATTACCCTTTCGGTGGAGAAGATTCCTTCACCAGAGGAATACGCCAAGATGAAATTAGATTGGGATAAAAAATACCAGGAGCTGAAGAAGACAGGAGGGAGTTACGGAGAAACGCAAGAAGCTCTACTCATGGCGGAATGGGCTGAAGCAATGAAAACCCGGTCGGAAAGACACGGGTTGAAAACAGAAATTCCTCTTGAGCTTACTGTCTTTTCCATTGGTGATTGTGAATTTTATACTTTGCCTGGAGAATTTTTCTTTGAGTTCGGGTTGATGTTGAAGCAGGCTAGAAAGGGTAAATCGCTCTTTATTCTGGGTTACACCAATGGTTGTATCGGTTATGTCGCACCAGAACCAGCCTACGACGAGGGAGGATATGAGCTTACAGACTCTTACCGGTATTACGGTCTTCCTACCGGACTGCAAAGGGGTAGCGGGGAAAAGGTTGTTCAATCATTACTGGCTTTACGGAGATTGTAATAAAAGATAACAAAAATGTGACCAAAATAGAGGAATAATAATGCGGATGTAGAATATATTTCATTAGTGGTATAAGTGAAAGATATTTTTCATGAGTTGGGAGTTTTTTGAATGGATAAAAGGCCGGATTTTCTAGGGGGTATTAAAGCAAAATTTTCCGATATGACTCCAGGACAGCAGGTCATTGCCAAATATATAATAGATAATTTGGCGGATACGGCTTTTATGACCATTCAAGATTTGGCGGCGGGCTGTGGTGTTAGTGAAGCGAGTATCGTAAGGTTTGCCAGATTGTTGGGGTTTAATGGTTTTCCTGACATGAAATTGGAGATTCAGGAAGCCTTCAGAACTCGGGTTAACTTAGTTACCAAGCTTGGTAAAAAGCTGGAGAAATTACATGGAGAGAAGCCTTTAATCCAGAACATCATTGAAAATGAATTACAGCAGTTAAACAAACTCTTGCTTGAACCGATGGATGAGACCTTCCGCCAGTGCGTCAAGGAAATTGCTGCTGTTAATCACCTCATTATTTACGGTGAGGGTTCATCCGCTTCTTTAACGGTTCTTTTGGAATTCCGCTTGCGACGGTTTAAATATTCTATTTTACGCATCAATGAAAATGGGAAGGACTTCTTTGAAAAGGTGGTGCACTTTCCTAAGGAGGCCGTGGCCATTGCTTATGGATTGGGAAGACCGTCGGAGGAGCTAGTTATTTTCCTGCAACAAGCCAGGAAGAATAATTGTCGCTCCATCTTAATCTCAGATAGCCACATCTCCTCGATTACTCGACTGGCGGATTATGTTTTATCCGCTAACCGAGGGTCGCTCGGAATATTTCATTCCATCAGTGTCCCGACGATTATCTCTGAAGCTCTAATTATGGGTGTTGCCCTGGAACGCCGAGAAGAGGTTTTGCAGTCTCTGTCGGAACTGGAAGCGTTAAGAAGCAAATATGGCTATCCTAAGCTGGCTGGTCTGGAGAGAGAACCAACAGAAGATGATGAAATTTAATCCGGTTCCTGAGTAGTGCGGCGCCTTAGGAGTGACTGTATTAATCCTTTACTAACTTAAAGATATTTTTTTTACTCTCCCTGGAAAAATATTTTTCATAGTTACCTTAAAGAGAAGAAAATATTACATTAACAAACTTTATTTACCAGCTTTTAAGAAATGGGGAATCGCAGTGAATATAAAACCGCAACTTGCAACCTCCACCCGTCCTAGTGGCGGCAATTTTGCTGAAGCTGTAGAATTTGCCCAAGTCCATGGTTTTCAAGGGATTGATTGGAACTTGGATTGTTCTCGCCTCCCAGCATCGACTGCAGCCAGAAGTTTATTTTATGAGCAAGCTTTAGGATCGGGACTGGTTTCCCGCTTTCATGCTCCGTGTCAGGATGTTGAGATTGGCCATAAGAATAAAATGTTTTCGGATACTGCTGTGGAGTATCTGAAGATGTATATTGAGTTCTTAAAAGATTTTCCTCAAGCTTACCTGACGCTACATATTGGTTCGCGTAGTATTCCGGAGGATGAATTGTCTTGGGACAATGCCGTTGGTAATCTGACTAAATTAGTGGATTTTGGTGGAGAACGCGGGGTAACCGTCTGCCTTGAGAATTTAAAAAGAGGGTGGACCAGTGAACCGGAGAAAATGGCGTCGTTAGTGGAAAAGAGCGGAGCTATGGTTACGCTTGATACCGGGCATGCTCGTGGTAGTCGTAGAATACTTGATGGTTTGGATACCTTGGAAAGTTTTATCCAACCGTTCTCCCAGAGGATTAGAAATATTCATCTATATGAGATTGAAACAGCTGATGGTAGGCATCACGAGCCGGAAAATTTGGATAATCTCCGGACTGTTCTCAATTGGGCTTTATCTTCCGGGATTAACTGGTGGGTAATTGAACTTACTAGCTATGATCAGATGCTGCGCTGTAAGAAACTGTTAGACCGGGAATTTTCGCCCGTCACAAGTTAGGAGGTGATGTTTGGAGTCTTATATCCTATGCTGCTATTCAGTTCTACCGGTAAATAACACAAAGTATTTAAAGGAGGATGTTCTATGAAAACAAGAAGGAATTTTCTATTGGTTTGTATTGGAGTATTGCTGATCGGTCTTTTTTTCACACTTGAAACCTTAGCCGCAGGTAAAGTGGTTATTTATTCCCCGGCGCCAAAGTCGACATCAGATACGATTACAGAGATGTGGAACAAAAAATATCCTGATATTCAGATCGAGATTATTAGCGCCGGCACAGGCGAACTGGCTACGAGAATCAAAACGGAAAGGTATAATCCTAGAGCTGATGTGCTGCTGACCGGTGGTCAGGAGACGCTCGATACGATGCTGGATCTCTTCCAACCATATAAGTGCGCCAATGACTCTGCTTTCAAAAAAGAATTCAAACATCCCGAATACTATTATTATGCCTTTTCTTTACCGCTTCAGGTCTTCATTATTAACACGAAATTAGTCTCAGAGGCAGAAGCGCCGAAAACATGGACCGAACTGGGGGACCCAAAATGGAAAGGGAAAATAATTATGGCCAATCCGGCAGTCTCCGGCTCGGCTTATGCGCAACTTGGAATTATGCTACAGCTTCATGGCTGGGATCTGGTGAAAAAGGTAGTGGCCAACGCCAACATTACTTCTTCTTCCAAGCTTGCCTACCAGAACGTGGCTAATGGAGAATACGCCATCGGCCTAACAGGTGAGGCTAATGTTTTCAACCTAATGCAGGCTGGGTTTCCGGTAAAACCGATCTATCCCAAAGATGGCACAGCTTTGCGCTTTGATACGGTTTCGATCATCAAGAACGGTCCAAATCCGGAGAATGCCAAAAGATTCATTGACTTTGTTACCAGCAAGGAAGTTTATACAGCCATCGCTCAAGAGGAAAGCAGAAGAATGGGGCGGAGTGATATTCCGGTCAAAAGTGGTTTAATACCCACTGATGAGATTACGTTCATGGAATATGATAACGAAGAGGCAAGTAACAACAAGAAGCAAATTCTAGAGAAGTTTGATGAGGTATTTGCCAACAAATAATTAGTGATGGTGGCAAAGGTAAGTGATAAAAATCAAGAAATATCTTACATAATAAGTGATTACTCGGGTGTGAAGCAGGGGACTTCCTCTTCACACCCGCCCGCGGATCAAAGATTTTAGTTGGGAGGTTGGTTTAGTGGTAAACCTGAGTGTTAAGAATTTAACTAAAGAATTTACCAGCGAAACCCGGGCGGTAGACAGTATTAACTTTTCCGTGCCGGCAGGTTCTCTCTTTACTCTTTTAGGTCCCAGTGGTTGCGGTAAAACTACAACTTTACGGATGATCGCCGGTTTGGAATCACCAACTGCGGGCCAGATTTTATTTGACGATGAAGATTATACTAATTTTCCACCGCACCGGAGAGAGATTGGAATGGTCTTTCAAAGTTATGCCCTGTTTCCGCACATGACAGTCTTTGAGAATGTCGCTTACGGATTGAGGGTTAGAAAGACGAAAAACGCAGAGATTAGGGAGCGGGTGACACGGGTAATGGAAATGGTCGGACTGGCCCATACCCAAGAGCGAAAACCTTCTCAACTTAGTGGTGGGCAACAACAGCGGATAGCTCTAGCAAGAGCCTTGGTATATGACCCCAAGATCCTTTTGTTGGACGAACCACTAAGCAATCTTGATGCCAAACTTCGTGTTTATATGAGGGAAGAGATTAGAAAGATTCAGAAAAAGGCTGGGATTACTACTATCTATGTGACCCATGATCAGGAAGAAGCTTTGAGTATTTCGGACTTGATTGCCGTAATGCACAGTGGAAAGATATCACAGCTAGGTAAGGCTCATGATGTATATGAGAAACCAAACTCCGTCCCGGTGGCTGATTTTATTGGAAAGGCTAATTTCCTGGAGGTGACTGTCCTCGGGACAGAAGATGGCAGGCATCAAGTTAAGGGGGGCGGAGAATACCGCCTTGGAGTTAAGTTCAGCGGAGGAGAAGCTACTGCCTTTACTCCTGAAGAACGGGCTCTTTTATTTTTCCGGCCTGAGAAGGCTGCCCTTTCTAAAGAGGAGATTCCTGGGAAAAGTCTGGTTTGCAAAGTTACTAACCTCCTCTATCTCGGCGAGACAGTGCGATATACCGTCAGGCTTTCTACTGGGGAAGAGGCTTTTATTTCTATGAATAGAAGACTTGAGGGGATTGAGGAAGGAGCTTCGGCTTATCTCCTTCTCGAACCGGGTGATGGCATTCTTTTCCCGTATTCGCAAAAGGCTTTGCTGAAGAGGGGGAATTGAAGATGAAGATCACAAGACAACTGGAGCCGAAGATTAACCGGAAAAAGCGTCTTCAACTGAAAGATGTGGATTTTACACCTATTATTGTTGTGGCCCTCGTTTTTTTGGTGTTAGTGCTTTTTTTAATTTATCCGATCGGGAAAATGCTTGTGATGAGCTTTATTGAACAAGACGAAGCATTTGCCATACAGAACCTTACTTTTAAAAATTTCTCCCGGTTTTTTACTTCTAAATTGTATATTAACGCTATGCTTAACTCCCTCAAAGTAAGTTTTTCGGCAGTCTTTTTTGCCATTCTTCTCGGACTTCCTTTGGCTTATATCATGAGTAGAATTGACATTCCAGGGAAGACGCTCTTTACTTCCCTAGCCATTTTGCCGTTGATTTTACCCCCCTTTGTCGGCTCGTATTCCTGGATTCTGTTGTTAGGGAAGAATGGCTTTATTACTTATGTCCTAAACAAATTATTTGGCATCACTCTTCCCAGTATTTATGGATTTCACGGTATCACCGTTGCCATGACGATGAGTTACTATCCATATATCTTTCTGATGGTTCAGGGCGCCCTGTCTATTGCCGATCCTTATTTGGAGGAGAGCGCTGATGTGATGGGGGCGGGGTTTTTACGGAAATTACGCACTATCACTCTGCCTTTGGTGCTTCCTGCTATTGGGGCCGGCGCTTTGACTGTTTTCATGAGAGCCATTGGTAATTTTGGAGTTCCAGCTATTCTGGGTGGCGAGTATTATGTCTTACCGACGCTAATTTTCTTTCAGATTGCAGGCTTTTTCAATATCAATGCCGCCAGCGCCATCAGTCTGGTTAGTGTTTTGTTTTCCGTGGGCGCGCTCTTGCTGATGAAGTATATCACTTCCCGACAGAGCGCAGTAACTCTGACCACTACTACTCGAGCGGTTAAACAGATTACCAATCCTGTGGCCAAAGCCTTTGGCTTGGTGTATACGATCGTTTTAATTGTCTGCTCGCTGGCGCCCCATCTTACGGTGGTAGTGGCCGCTTTTTCAGAAATTTGGGCCGGCACCCCTTGGCCAACCAAGTTCTCGACGGCTAATTTTATCAAAGTCTTCGCTCATACCTTAAGTCCGCTTAAGAACAGTCTGACCCTGTCAATTGCGGCTACGCTATTGGCGGTTTTTATGGGTTCTTTAATCGCCTATGTTACCGTGAAAAAGAAGTTTAAGGGCAGATGGCTGATTGATGTCACGGTAATGTTACCCTTTATTCTTCCCGGGATCGTAGTGGGTGTGGCGATTCTAGCCGCTTTTATTAAACCCCCTTTATACTTTGCGGGAACCGGCTTTATTCTCGTCATTGCCTATTTTATCCGCAGAATGCCTTATGTTTTTCGATCGGCGGTTGGCTCTTTGCAGGGAATGGATCCTGTACTGGAGCAAGCCTCAACGATTATGGGGGCGAAGTGGTCAACTACCTTTCGTCGAATTACCTTACCACTGATTGCTCCCGGGATCGTAGCTTCCGGTTTAATCACTTTTACCACTCTGATTGGGGAATTGAGCACCACTATGATCTTGTATTCAGCACAATGGAAGACGGCCACGGTAGCTATTTATGAATACTTGTTAGAAGATTTGATGGGGCCGGCTTGCGCCATAGGTACCATCATTACTCTGGTTGTGCTTGTGGGTATTACGATCGCCAACAAACTGCTGGGTGAAAAAGTCGCTGGCATGTTCCGGGCAGGCTGAAATTATGCTTCGAAAACTGCTTCGGTGTTTATCTCCCAGAATATTTTTGTGGAAAAGATTTTGATTTCTTAAGGTATTAGTAATCTTAATACGAAATTGTGCAATTTTGAACCAGGGCCAAGCGGAGGTCGATGTCGACGACTACCGGGATAGTTGGCAATGGTTTTACAAAAACCTAATTATTTATTAAATATTTTTTATTAATAAGGAGGGTTTTTAAATTATTCATAGAATACTTATTTAAACTAAAAAATTAAGTTAAAAAATGATAACTTATTTATATAACAATAGTAAAGAGAACGTTTTAGGCACAAATGTTTACCAACTTAGAACATTTAGAGGAGAGAAAGTAGTGAATAAAGTAACGGTCTTGAAGAATGGGATTGTGCTTACACCTATTAGAGAGATTCACGACGGTGTTGTTCTCATTGAAGGGGAAAAGATAAAAACCCTGGGTACTAGGGCTCGGGTTAAGATACCAGCGGAAGCAGAGATTATAGATGTTAACGGGGCATATATCAGCCCGGGTTTTATTGATTTACATCTACATGGGGCCTGGGGCGGAGATGTTATTACGGGCTCGGAACAAGACCTGTTAACAATGTCTGAAGGTCTAGTCAGAGGGGGAGCGACTGCCTTTCTCCCGACTACCTTATCGGGACCATTAAAACAGATTACCAAAGCAGTTGAATGTATTCAGGGGACAATGAAGAAAGAACTTCCCGGAGCAAAAATTCTCGGCGCTCATCTTGAAGGACCTTATTTTAATATGAGCCAAAAGGGGGCCCAGAATCCAGCATATATTATTAGGCCACAACCCGAAGACTATTTACCGTTGCTCGATACATATTCATGCATTAAACGAGTGTCGGCAGCACCGGAGCTTCCGGGCGCTCTTGAATTGGGACAGGAGCTTAAACATCGTCAGATTGTGGCTTCGATCGCTCATTCAGATGCCACCTATCAAGAGATACTGACGGCTATTGAAAATGGCTATACGCATGTCACCCATATTTATTCGGGTATGTCCGGGGTACGAAGGGTTTCTGCCTATCGAGTGACGGGGGTTATTGAGTCTGTTTTACTTCTTAATGAATTAACGACAGAAATGATCGCTGATGGTCACCATCTTCCTCCCAGTCTGATGCGGTTAGTTTTGAAGACTAAAGGCTTAGATAAAGTTTGTCTTGTTACCGATTCAATGGCTGCCGCTGGTTTGGGGCCTGGGCAGTATGACTTGGGTGGCTTAAAGGTAATTGTGGAATCGGATATTCCTGAAGCTTTCGAGATCCCGACCGAGGAACGGAACTATGTCGCTAAGTTAACCGATCGGAGCGCCTTTGCTAGTAGCGTAGCGACTATGGATCAACTTGTGCGTAATATGGTGAAATATGTTGGCTTAAATATAGCGGATGCGATCAAATTAGTTACGATTAATCCTGCTAGAATGCAGTGTCTGGAGAAAGAAATTGGAGTTTTGGCGGAAGGAATGAAAGCGGATGTCACTGTTTTTGATCAAGAGATCAATATAAAGATGACAATGGTTGATGGCAAGATAAAGTTTAAAGCTTAAATTAAATTTTCATCCTTTCTTTGCCCCAGCTTGCTGGGGTGGGTGTGATTATACAATGTATTTGTAGCTATGGAATTGAGGCATAAATAGGGTTTCCTGTTTCTGCTATATCAGAACTATGCAAAATTAATTAAAGAAGGAAGGGTAGCTGTTATGAACACAAATAAGCCGAACAAGGAATTATCTATGGAACACTTGCAGGTCAGGGTCTATGACAACCGGAAAGAGATGGGGTTTGCCGCTGGTAAGGCGGTAGCATCACGTATCAGAGAACTCTTACAGATGCAAGAGTTGGTGACGATGATTTTTGCCGCCGCTCCTTCTCAGAATGAGTTTCTTCAGACTTTAGTAAGTGAACCGGGTATCGATTGGAAAAAGGTAATTGCTTTGCATATGGATGAGTATATTGGGCTTCCTGAGAATTCACCGCAACATTTCCGGAACTATCTTGAGGAGCACATTATTAACCTTGTGCATCCGGGAGAGGTTCATTTTTTAAATGGTAATGCGGAGTCTATTGCGGATGAATGTCGACGGTATTCGGAATTGCTAGTGGATAACCCGGTGGATATTGTGTGTTGTGGCATAGGGGAAAATGGGCATCTGGCTTTTAATGATCCGCCAGTAGCTGACTTTCTGGATCCGCAAATTGTTAAGGTAGTGGAATTGGAGAAAATCTGCAGGCAACAGCAAGTTAATGACGGTTGTTTTCCTAGTTTGGACCATGTTCCGACGCACGCTTTGTCTTTAACTATTCCCGCCTTGCTTTCCGGCAGATATATTTATTGCATGGTTCCGGGTTCGGCGAAAGCAGCGGCGGTGCGCGATACTCTGTTCGGTCCAATTACTACTTCTTGTCCTGCTTCTATACTGAGGAGACACTTTAGAGTAGTACTTTATCTGGATACAGATTCAGCTGCCCAGTTATAGGAGTTTAAATTGTCTTTAGGCTGATAAAAATTAACTGATATGGAGTGATTAAGATGTCGAGGACCAGTAAATTCTATTATGAGACTATTGCTGAGGTGTTAAAAGAAATAGAAGAAAAAGAGCAAGAATCCTTCGATAAGGCTGCTGCTATTTTAGCTAAAGCGGTTTCTGAAGACAAATTAATTAACGTAATCGGACCTGGTGGTCATTCCAATTTAGCAGCTGAGGAAGTTTTATGGCGAGCGGGTGGACTGGCGCCGGTGAACCCAATATTAGACCCGGGAACAATCCTGATGTTTGGCGCCAAACGTTCCAACTATATTGAAAGGGCCCCCGGGTATGCCCAGGCCGTGTTAGACTCCTACGATGTAAATAAAGGTGATGTGTTGGTGATTGTCAATGCCTATGGAATAAACTCGATGACCATCGACTGTGCTTTAGAGTGCAAAAAACGGGGAGTAACATCGATCGGTATTACCTCCACTTCCTTTGCGAAGCATGTGCCGAAGGGAACTCCTTCAAGGCATCCCAGCGGACAGAACCTTTACGAATTGGTTGATGTCTTTATTAATAATTATTTGCCGCTGGGAGATGCAGTGGTAGAGGTGGAAGGTATTGCGCAAAAGATGGGACCGACCTCAACATATTGCAATGCCTTTGCTATTAACCTCTTAATGATCAGGACGGCAGAAAAACTGCATGAGATGGGGATTACGCCACCCGTGTGGACCAGCGCCAATCTGCCGGATGGCGATAAATTAAACAAGCAGTATGAAGAGAAATATTTCCCAAGAGTAAAACATCTACGCTAACGATTTACGACAACATCTATCATGTGGCACTGAGCGAAAATCAACAAGAAAAGAGGGCTAGAGCATTAAATGCAGATTTTTGATGCGAATGTATTTTTCGGTTTCTGGTCGCAACGACGACTCCAGGCCGACTTGAGTAGTATTAAAGATGTAACGGCCAAACACGGGGTAACCCGGATGTTACTCTGTTCTCTACGGGGGATATACGCCGATTTTTCTAGTGGTAATAAAGAGACGATTGAAGTTTGCCAAAAAGAGGCGAATATGATCCCGGTCGCCACCTTAAATCCCCATAGATACCTAGGGGCCTCCGCGGAGATTGACGCCATGCTTGCTTCTGGCGTCCGGGCTTTTCGGTTCTTTCCCGAGTATCAACATTGGCCTTATAATTTTGCCCCGTTTCACCGAATATTACAACAGTTAAACGGTACCGGATCGCTGGTTATAATACCAGCTAGAGTGGGTGGTCACCATAATAATGGGGTGATTACGGAAATCGCGGACTTGGCTGGGCGATACAATAGAATTAATTTTCTGATTACCGGTATTTACTACGGAAATCTGGCCGAAGCCATAGTAGTCGGGCAGGATTCTGCTAATATCTATTTTGAGACCCATCTCGTTAATTCTCCGGACGGGATCGAAGTCTGTACGGCGGAGATTGGAGCCGAACGATTGGTATATGGTTCACAGACACCATTTAATTACATCACTTCTTCTTTATCCATGGTTACTGGAGCAACCATCAGTGAGGCGGATCAAGAGCAGATCCTGTCTAAAAATATAATGAGGATTTTGGGGGTGGCATCTTGAAACTGATTGATGTGCATACACATTTGGGTAATTGGATGTTTCCCGTCCATAATCTGACGGTTCAAGATTTTCTGAGAACCATGGAACAAAATAGGATAGAAAAAAGTGTCATCTCTTCTGGTCCAGCTATTTTATACGATTTCCGGGAAGGAAATGAGGAATTAGCTGAAGATTTGCAAGGGGTTGCGGAATTATGGGGTTATATTGTATTGAATCCGCACTACTTGGGGGAGTCACTGGTTGAGCTTAAAAAGTATTGTTCTAATCCGAAATTTGTCGGCATTAAGCTTCATCCGGAGCAGAATCATTACCGACTGATTAGCAAGAATGCTTATACACTTTTTACCGCAATTGCCGATACGGGCTTACCGGTCCTGGTGCACACCTTCCCCGAGCAGACCTACGATCTGATGGAGGTTGCTAAGGCCTTTCCTTCAGTCCAAATCATCATGGGGCATATGGGTGGTGACAATTGGCAAGAAGGCATAGAGGCAGCGGCCAAAACTAATAATATCTATCTGGAACCCTGTAGCAGTTTTCCAGATGCTGATAAAGTCTTGGCTGCGGTTGAAGCCGTTGGACCAGACAGAGTACTCTTTGGAAGCGATTCCAACCTTTTAAACCCTGCCTTTACCGTAGGAATGGTAGCAGATACCGATCTTAGTATTGAAATAAAACGAAAGATTTTTTATGAGAATGCCCAAAGACTCTTTAACTTTACAGTGTAACATTGTGAACCGTTAATTTAAGGAATTGCCTAATTCAATTATTTAAGATTTAATGACTAATCAATCTATACCGGGGGAAACGCTATCGCAAGCTTTCACGATTTCCCCTGATGTCTATAGATGTTACGAATTCAGATTAATATATTGATAAGCCCACTTAAGGATTGTCTAATCTCAATCGACAAGCAAGTTGTTCATGCCGCCTACCGACAGTATTACAAAGTAATGTAAATCAAAAGCGGGTGAATCAACAAAGGAGGCATTTCCTAAATTGGTTAAATACAAACTTAGGTAGTTATGCAATTCTCTCAATTAAATAATTGAACTAGGCAATTCCTAAATCTTGTTCCGAAACCATAGAAAGGGGGGATTGCGCACAGGGGAAAATTATATGTATAAGGGAATTTAATCATTATTAAAAAGGAGGAAAAGTCGATGAAACTTAATAAAAGAATATGTCTGTTATTGGTCTCGGTGTTGCTTCTTGGCTTATGTAGTTACGGTATTTTTGCCGCGCCTAAGCAAATTAAACTAAGTTTGTGGGGCGGTTATCCGGAAATGGCTCCGTTCTATACGAAAGTGATTGAAGATTACCAGAAATTAAATCCGAATGTACAGATTACCTTCTTAACCCACCCTCTGCGCGAGCATGAGCAGAAATTATCGGCAGCTATCCCCTCGAAATCAGCTGCTGATATCTTGGAGACTTCTCCATATGTAATGCGAAAGTTTATTGATGCCGGGTTTATGGACCCTAACCCCAAGGATATCGAAAAGTGGATGAAGAGCGGGATCTATGATCAATTTTATCTCGATGAGGCAACGATTAATAAAAGATTGTATGGTGTTCCCTTTTTCCAGGGTCGGCAGGTGCTCTTCTACAATGTGGATATGTTTAAAGAAGCCGGTCTCCCTGGTCCGCCCAAAACCTGGGAAGAACTGATTACCTATGCGCAGAAGTTGGCTAAATACGATGCTAACGGTAATTTGACTCGAGCTGGAATTAGCTTGAGAAAGTCTGGCGGCGGCAGTGGAGTGGCAGAAAAATGGTGGTTCTGGCTCTATCCGGCCGGAGGCAGCATTATTACTGAAGTTTCACCAGGTAAATATCGTAATAATTATAATAACGATGCGGGCAGAGCTGCCTTAAAACTCTATAGTGATCTACTTTACAAGTATAAGGTGGACAGTCATAAAGTCAAAGCCGATTCCGAGGGGTTTGCTTTAGAGACTTGCGCTATGTTTACCCGGGAGTCCTGGGTGGTAGGTTTCATGAAGGAGAATGCGCCTAAGGTGAAGTTTGACGCAGCTCCGTTGCCCGCAAATAAACGAGCCGGCACGATCTGTACTTTAGTGAATTTTTATGTTGCTAAAAATTCCAAGAATCCAAAAGAAGCATGGAAATTCATTCAATTTATGATGAAGCCGGAATATCAGCAATTTCTCCTCTCTAGGGTAGGATGGTTCCCTTGTTCTTCTGCCGATTACGAGCCAATCTATCAAGAGGTTCCGCAGTATAGGGCATTTATGGATCTACCGGAAGGTTTTAATCTCTATGGTTACCCCTCCTTAGCCTGCTATGACGAGATTCAAACCAAACTGGCGGAGCGTCTAATCAAGGCGTTTATGGATGAATCCCTCGTTGATAACCCAACCAAACTGGCCAAAGTAATTGCGGACGCTGCGGCGGAGACCGATGCTATCCTTAAGGAAAACGGAATCTATGCTGATTAACTCCTCTAACAATAATGGATACGCATTAACGTCTAATAGACGCAGGAATTGAACTAAAAAAGCTAATTTTGGAGAAACAGGAATGAGGACGGGCTGCGGCGGATGTACTGACCGCAGACCCGTTTCCCCTCTTCTCTCTGCAGGACTAACGATAAGTGGGGGTGTGCAGATGCAAGCACTGCGTGAACAAAAAATGCTTAATCAGATGCCAGCACTGGGTAAACAAAACACGCTTAATCAAAAAATGAAGAACTATCTATTTTGTTATGCCGGTTTATTCCCTGTAATCGTTCTCTTCGTGTTGTTGCGGATCTACCCAATGTTTTCTACTATTAGGCTGAGCTTTTTTAATTGGAATCTAATAAAACCATTCAAACCTTTTGTGGGGTTAGCAAATTATATCAATATCTTTAAGGATCATCTATTTTTGCTGGCCATTCGTAATACGACAATCTTTGCCTTTGCTACAGTAATCATTGGAATTGTCTTATCATTGGCCTTGGCGGTTGCTCTGAATAAGAGCAGTAAGTTAAGCGGGTTTTATCAGGTTATTTATTTTCTACCAGTGATTACGCCGATGGTCCCGGTCTCCGTAATTTGGAAATGGATCTACGACCCCGGTTATGGTTTATTAAATTACTTCCTCTCTTTCTTTGGCATCGAACCGATCGGGTGGTTGATGTATCCCAATCTTGCCCTCATCTCGATTATTATGATGTGTATCTGGAAGAACCTTGGTTATAATATGGTGATGTTTCTTGTTGGTTTAAAGGCTATTTCCAGACAGTATTATGAAGCCGCGGCGATCGATGGAGCCAATAAATGGCAATCATTTCTTTATATAACCTTACCTTTATTGAAACCTATTCTGATGTATGTCTTTATCACCTCGACTATTGATGCGTTTAACATCTTTACTCCGGTTTATGTTATGACTACCGGTTCGCAGGGGGCTCCGGGAAATGCTGTTCGAACCCTGGTCTTTAATATTTACGAGGACGGATTCAGATACTTTAAGATGGGGTACGCTTCCTCGCAGGCAGTAATTTTACTCTTGATTGTAATGTTCTTCACCCTAGTGCAGCTAAAGTTGTTTAAGGGAGAAGAAGCTGGTTCCAGTCTGCAATAGGTGACGCAAACAAATTTAAGGGATAAGGAGAGAAGACGGATGAATCCCAAATCCTATCAACGAAAATCAGGGAAAATACTGGTACAAATGGTCTTAATTCTTGGCGCTGTCAGCATGCTGTTACCTTTTATATGGATGCTTGCTACCTCATTAAAACCGCCGGAAGAAGTCATCACTTGGCCTCCGAGTTTTATTCCGCGTAAACCGACGTTTATGAATTACATCGAAGCCTTTCAGACTGCGCCGTTTCACCGTTTTTTCCTCAATAGTCTGATGGTCTCGACCATCTCTACTATATTTATTTTACTGACTTCATCACTTTCCGGGTATATCTTTGCTAAATATAAATTTCCGGGGAAGAATTTGATTTTCATGACTATTCTTGCCACAGCAATGGTTCCCTTTCAATCCTACATGATTCCTTTTTATCTGATGGTGAATAAGCTGGGGTGGATCAATACCTATCAAGGTCTGGCCTTACCTTTACTGATTATGAGTTTCGGTATTTTCTTTATGCGGCAGAATATTGTCATCATTCCGGACGAGTTGATGGATGCCGCCAAAATAGATGGCTGTTCCAACTTTAAAATCTACTACCGAATTATTCTTCCTCTCAGTAAGCCGGCGATGGCCGCTCTGGCGATTTTTTCTTTTAAAAATGCTTGGGCCGATTTTATCTGGCCGTTGTTGGTGGCGAATGATATTAACTTATACACTATGGAGCTTGGTCTGGGCATGTTCCAACACCGATTTACGGTGGATTATGGATCAATTACTGCCGGTTCGGTCATTTCTATCATCCCAATTATTACTGTCTTTGCTATTTTCCGTCGGCAAATAATTGAGGGGATTACCCTTTCCGGTCTCAAGGGATAGGGTATCTGCTACAGGGTAGAAAAGAGCAGAAGATGAGAGAAAAGTGGTGAAATGTAGCCCGGAGAGCAGGGGGCTTGAGGGCTTAAATTATGAATAAACAAAGAATAGCTGAAGATTATCGGTTTTATCATGAGCATCTATATCATAAGATCTTGCCTTTCTGGTTACAGAAAGCGTTCGACCGGGAGTATGGTGGATGTTATACCTGCTTCAATAATAGCGGAGAAAAGTTAATCAGCACCGATAAGTATCTTTGGTCGCAGGGTAGAGTAGTCTGGCTTTATTCCAAACTGGCTGAGATAAACAAGGGAAACTCTGACTACCTTCGGCTGGCCGAGGAGGGTTATGATTTCCTACGGAAGTATGCTCTTCTTCCTAATGGTCACTGTGCTTTCTTGGTGAGCCGGGAGGGAATACCTAAAGAACCGATGGCGGGGAAGGGGTATGATACCAGCATCTATGCGGACTGCTTTGTTGTATTGGGGTTTGCTAAGTATGCGATGGTCGCGGGAGAGAAAGAGGCTTTCCGCAAGGCTTTAGCTTTATATCAATCCATTATCGCTCGGATTGAGGCGAATAGTTTTCCAACAGAACCGGAGCCCATACCCAAAGGATATCGGTCACACGGGGTTACGATGATTCTTCTTAACATCACCCAGGAGTTACTAGCAGCCGCGGATAGTTTAGACGCACCCGAGGCTGATCAGCTTCGAGAGAGATGTCATGCTTTGGTGCTAGACTTGACTGATTTTCAGACTGACGATGGTCGGGTGCACGAGTTGATCAAGAATTCTGATACAAAGGGGACTGATCCCTGTATTTTTGGGCGCTTTATGAACCCCGGACACAGCTTGGAGGATATGTGGTTTATCCTCCATTATGCGGTCGAGGCTGGAATGGATGAGGTTGTAGCTCAAGCGCTTAAGGTGACGGAAACCATGTTTAACCTTGGTTGGGATCAGGAATACGGTGGCTTGTTACATTTTGTCGATAAAGACGGAGGAAAACCCCGGGGAGAAGTCGGCGAGTTTGTCGGGCATCCGATGCTGGCAAAACTGGAGGGGACTTGGGATGATAAACTCTGGTGGGTACATTCCGAAGCCCTCTATACGACGTTACTTGCATACCGACTTTCCGGCAAGAAGGAGCTTTTAGCCCAGTATCAGAAGGTGAAGGACTATAGCTTCCAAACCTTTCCCCATCAAAATAACGGTGAATGGATCCAAATTCGTGATCGACAAGGGAAGCCCGTGGATAAAGTTGTTGCCCTTCCGGTAAAAGACCCGTTTCACATTGCTCGGAATCTCCTGCTTCTTTTGGAGCTTTTAGAGAAGTGGTGACTGAATACAGTTTTTACTTCATGCTGGCTACCTTCACTTCACAAAGTGAGCCGGGTGAAGCGACAAGCCTGGAAGGATTTATCTAAGAGAAAAGAGTGTGATCATGATGGTGAAGAGGGAAGAGTTTTTAGCAGTTTTAAACAAAGAATCCAATCAAGTTGTCTCCTGGACCATGGGTTTTTTTGATGAAAAGGTGGCAGAACGGTTATTAGGAAAAGAGTGTATTTTCTCGGATATCCTTCCGGGTGATGAATTTATTTACGGGGCTTCTCCCCGGGTCGATTGGGAGGTTAAAGCATACTATGCCGCCAAGGCCGATATGCCGGCGGTCCCTGTCGGACATGGAGCCGGGTTGGCTTTTGGGCACGGCGGTCCGGGAGAGTTTGCTGAGAAGACAGAATTACGAACGGAAGAGATGAGAATTACCAGATATGAAACGGGTGTTCGGAAAGAGGTTAGATACAACCCACATTTTTACCATCATTACGATTATCCTCTCCAGGACCTCGCCGATTTTGTCTCTTTTCAATTACCGAATCCCGATGACCCTGCCCGATACGAAAATTTGGCTGCCGAGATTGCTTATCATAAAAATCATGACTTAATGACTTTCACCAATCTGAATGGGTTTTTCTCGGGGGTGCATTATTTTCTTTATCCCTATGAGAAACTGCTGGTCGATTTGCTGCTTGAACCCCAGGCGGTACAGCGGGTTATTGATACACTGGGTGAATATAATTTACGCCTTGCTGAGCAGCTCTTGAAAGCAGGGGTTGACATTATTTGTTTCTGTGATGACTTGGGTAGCGGGAATAGTCTCCTGATGAGCCCAGAACTATACCGCAAGTATTTTAGAAAATGGCATGGCAGTCTTGCTGATCTCTGCCATGATTACGGCGGGTTTCTTCATATGCATAGTCACGGCAATATCAACCTTATTATGAAGGATCTGTTTGACCTGGGCATTGACATGCTCAACCCGGTTGACCCCTCTGAGGGTATGGAGATGAAAGCTCTCATTCAGGAGTATGGGAAGAAAATTACTTTTACCGGTGGAATTAATAAGTTCTTTTATAACTGGCCGCGAGAGGAACAGAAAGAGTATCTGACCCGCCTATTTTCTACGATTAAGGAAGGATTTTTCCTGATGGATTCGGGAGGGATTCCTGAAGGGGTGCAAGTGGATGATTGGCGCTATTTTCAGGAAACAAAAAGTTCTCTCAAGGAAACATACAACAGATGAGTGGGTAGGCGCGCTAAAAATAGTCGAATCAGCTATTTTAGACTATTGACGCAGAGAGGCAGCGCTTTTGGACTAGTGATAACTTGGATCTGCGAATTAAGGGAGCAAAAATTTTGAGTTTAACATCGAAAATATCTTTGAAACTTTGTAGCGTAATATAAAGGCAGGACAGGATAGTGACTGAAACATTAAATGTTCCGATAAACTTAATTATAACAAGGCTGATTATAATTATGTCCCTGACTATCTTTGGTTATTTGGCGGGTCAATTTAGATTAGTAACTGATGAGGGATATTCTTCGCTAAGTAATTTAGTAATTTTTATTACCATGCCGGCGTCGTTTTTTACGGCCACAGTATCTGGGGTAAGTAGGGAGTCCCTGCTCACTCTGGTTGTTGCTCCTGTCTTTGGTTTTTTTAATGTCGTAATAATACTTTTTTTGACTGTTATGATCGGTCGGATAGTAAAGATGCCTCCGGAGAAAATCGGAACTTTTGGCGCGTTGTGTAGTATACCTAATTCTGCTTACATCGGTTATCCGATTATTATCTCTCTTCTCGGCGAAAAAGGACTAACTTATGCGGTGGCATATGATACCGGGGCTTGTCTTGCCCTGTGGACAGTCGTAGTGGCAGTTATGAAGAGCGGAACACAGTTGAGAGTAAATTGGCGGCAAATTCTAAATCCTGCCTTAGTCTCTGTTTTAGTGGCATTAGCGATTAATTTAACCGGATTAAAGCCACCGGAGATCATTACGGAGCCGATTAGGATTATGGGGCAGGCTAACGTGCCTTTGGCTATGACTGTCATTGGCTATAGTTTTCTGAAGATGAAATTACAAGTTAACAAAAACCATAGTTTTTTAATCCTTACTGCTCTGGTGAAACTAATTCTTTATCCGCTAGTGGGCTATGTTGTCCTCAGCTTTTTTCGTTTAGATTCTACTTTTAAATCCGTGGTAATCATCATTGCAGCAATGCCAAGTATGGCTAGCGCTCCGGTAATAGTGGAGAAATTTGGGGGAGATGTGGAGTTTGCCACGTCAGGCGTATTTTTGACCACCATTCTTGGTATGCTCACTATCCCTCTATTACTGTATATATTGAGTTAAAATTATGATGTTTTTCCTGCCATATAATCTTTAAATTTAAGATGGAATCAGCTATAAAGAATCTTGACTCAAGCAAATACCCATTGGGGGGTAAAGGTTAGGTAAGGTAATTGACGCCGTATAAAAAGACGGGGTTAATTAGGAATTTTCAAGTGAAATTAAAGTTTTTTTTAAAATGAATAATCGGAGTTGGGAAAATACTATTGCCTTTTTGTTATTATTTTGAAAAAAAGAAGGATTTTTAGCTTGTTTTTTGAATAGTTTTTTAGGTTAAGGATTGCATAAGTTCAATCACTTTATTGTGGTTAAATGGATGCTTAAGGTATTTATGCAATTCCCTCAGGTTATAACTACTAACCTAATTTATTCATAAAGTAATGAAGCTATTTATGTTATTGTGGGGTATTTTAGGATGAAAAAGAATGCCAGTAATAGCAAAGATGTGAAGACATATAATCGGATCTTGATTCGAAATATTATTCGTAAACTAGGACCGATCGCCAGATATGAACTGGCGAAGGAGACAGGTTTGACTCCGCCAACGGTCACGGTGATTGTTAATGAATTTATCGAAGATGGAATTGTGCACGAAGTTGGCTTTGGTGAATCCAGCGGAGGAAGAAGACCAGTGATGTTGGAACTGAACTCTAAAGCCGCCTTCATTTTTGCTGTACGCTTGCAACGTGATGAAGTAGTGACGGCTCTCTTTGATATTGGAGGAAATATTCTTAACCAGAATAAACGTACTCTTGACACTTCAGTAGCTGAAGATGTGGTGGAAGCGGTAGGTAATTCTTACGATTGGTTGATCGAAAATACAGGCATTGATAAAGAAAAGGTATTATGTTGCGGTTTAGCCTCTCCAGGATTGATCAACACTCACCGCGGATTAATTCAGCATTCGTCTAATTTAAAATGGGATAAGGTTCCTTTAGGCGCCATGCTTTCCAAGCGTCTCTATGGAATCCCGGTCCATGTGGAGAATATCTCTAATGCGGCGGCTTTAGCGGAGAAAGAGTACGGTAGTGGGCGTGGTTACCACGACTTAATCTACTTGAATTTATCGGTTGGAATCGGAGCTGGGTTCATTATTGGCGGAGAGATTTACGGGGGAACCAGAGGCTATGCGGGTGAGATCGGTCATATGACCTTAATGCCCGATGGTGGACCCGAGTGCGCGTGCGGGCGCTTAGGATGCTTAGAAGCGATCTGCGGGGTGAGGGCAATTACCGAGCGGATGAAGAGAGAGCTCCCGGATTGGATTTTTGAAGAATATGGTGTCAATAAGATCAAATTAAATATGAGCGATCTTTTTCTTCCTTCGATTGTAGAAACAAAGGAAGTACGGATGATCTTGACGGAAGTTGGAAGATGGGTGGGGATCACCGTGGCTAATCTGGTTAGTATTTTTAATCCGGAACTGATCATTTTAGGGGGAGAATTGCCAAAAGCCGGGGGAAATTTTATAGAAGCGGTTGTCGAAGAAATGAATAAAAGTGTTCTAAAAGAATTTGTTGGCACCGTCAAAGTGGTTAGATCAAAGATGAAGGAGGATCCGCCGCTAATCGGTGCTTATACTTTGGCTTTAGAAATGCTCTTTTCGATAGAAAAATGGAATTTGTAAATTACACCCGGATCAGCGCAAGATCCGGGTTTATAATTAAGGTGCTAGAAACGAATCATTTAGACAAAAAGTATATAAAAATTAATTTTATAAAAAAGAAGGAGTTTCTGGATTGTGAACGAATACTTATTTAAATTAAAAAACAAAGTACACTAGTTTTTATCCATTTCATCACTCCAATAGGGCTTTTTGCGTTGTCTTTTGATTTAATTATCCCAATACAATATATTGATAGCCTAATACAAGTTAAACACTATATATTGTATTGGAACCTTTGAAAAAGGATACAATGCAAAAAGCTTCAATATTAAAAAACTTCTTAAAAAGAGGAGGTTATGGTATGAATCCGTATCAACAAATGTTGGAAAGACTGGATAAGGCAGCCACACTGATGGGGTTACAGCCATCAGATTACGAGGTGCTGCGTACACCCGAGCGCGAATTGAAGGTTGCCATCCCGGTCGAGATGGATGATGGAAGTATTAAGGTATTTGAAGGGTATCGAGTACAGCACAGTAGTCTCCGGGGTCCGTGTAAAGGCGGAATACGTTTTCATCAAAATGTTGACAGCGATGAAGTTAAAGCGTTGGCCGCTTGGATGACCTGGAAATGCGCAGTGGCAAATATACCGTACGGTGGCGCTAAAGGGGCGGTTACTGTAGATCCGTCAAAACTTTCATCCAGAGAATTAAATAAACTTACTCGACGTTATACAGCGGCGATTATGCCGATTCTTGGACCAGAAAAAGATATTCCGGCGCCTGATATTAATACAAACGCCCAGATTATGGGATGGATAATGGATACTTATAGTACGTTTGCCGGTTATACGGCGCCAGGAGTAGTAACAGGTAAACCGCTTGAAATAGGCGGGTCACTTGGACGTAAAGAGGCGACTGGACGTGGTGTAGCTCTGGTTACGCAACAGATTGCAGCTAAAACTGGTCTGGATATCAGAAAAGCAACAATTGCTATTCAGGGCTTTGGCAAAGTCGGAAGCGCAACGGCTAAATATCTTTATCAGACAGGCGCCAAAATTATTGCCCTTAGTGACGTTTTCACTGGATTATATTGTGAGGCGGGACTGAATATCGATGAGTTATTAGCTTTTGCTGCCGAACATCATACTATTAAAGGGTACCAAGCTGAAGGAGTTAAGGAGATTAATAATTATGAGTTATTAACATCGCCGGTTGATATTCTAATTCCTGCAGCTATTGAAGATCAGATTACAGAAAAGAATGCAAATGAGATTCAAGCTAAAATTATTGTTGAGGGAGCAAACGGACCAACTACGGTTGAAGCTGATACTATTCTAGAAAGAAAAAATATTATTGCTGTTCCGGATATCTTAGCTAATACCGGTGGAGTTATTGTTTCCTACTGTGAATGGGTACAGAATCTACAGTCCTTAAGCTGGGATGAAGAAGAAGTTTATCAGAAACTAGAAAAATTGCTGTTAAAGGCGTTTGAGGAAGTATACTCCTTAGCAGAGAGCAAAGGAACTAGTTTGCGAATGGGCGCCTATATGTTAGCCTTAGGGCGTGTAGTTAAGGCGCTAAAAATTCGTGGTATTTTCCCCTGAAGGTAAAAACACCGTTAACTAAAATTTATAGGCATTAGAGGGCGACCCACTAATGTTTGGCTTAAGCCCTTTAGTGCCAGCTGTTTCAGAGTGGAAACGGGAAATCCTGCACTAAAAAGAAGTTTGGTTGGTAAAAAAATCATTAATTTTTAAAGCAGGAATCTGCGCAGCTTTCTTGAATCATTTTCATCTGAGGGAATTGCATAATTACCTAAACTTGTATCTAACCACAATATATAGTGTTTAACTAATATTAGGCTATCAATATATTGTGGTTAGATCTTAAATAATTGAATTATGCAATTCCTTAATCTAAAAAAATGTTTAGCATATGACATTATAAAACGCTTATTTAATATTAAGTTTCTTTTTTATTCTAATTAATCTAAATTTAGGGCCTATATGATTGTTGAATCGCTTGTGCTTTATGAGGCTTGAATATGGAGAAGGTATTAATGAAAAAAACTGCTCTTGTTAATGGGAAAATTATTACACCACTACGTTTAATCGAAGATGGCACAATTATTATTAAAGATGATACAATTATGGATTTTGGTTTTAAGGATCAGACGCCTATTCCAGAAGACGCAGTAGTGATCGATGTAAATCAAGCTTATATTAGCCCCGGCTTTATTGATCTTCATATTCACGGTTCGTGGGGCGGCGATGTGATGTCCGCTTCCGAGGATGATTTAGTTAAGATGGCTACCGGTTTAGTTAAATGCGGGGTTACCTCATTTTTGCCGACAACACTCTCTGGAAGTTTGACTGAGCTTCGAAAGATTGCGACTTGCGTCGAAGAGATGCGAAAGGTTAACGGTGGGGCGAAACTCATCGGACTTCATCTGGAGGGACCATATTTAAACCTAAAACAAGTGGGAGCGCAGAACCCAAAGTACATCATACGCCCGAATCCCGCTGATTATCTCCCCTTGTTTACTGAGTATTCCTGTATTAAAAGAGTGTCAGCGGCGCCAGAGATTCCCGGTGGAATGGAATTAGGGCGGGAATTAAAAAGAAGAGGGATCATCGCTTCGATCGCACATTCTAACGCCGTTTACCAAGAAGTTTTGGCTGCTGTGGAAAACGGATACACTCACGCAACACATATTTTTTCGGGGATGTCTAGCGTACAGCGAGTAGAAGCTTATCGAGTAACCGGTGTTTTGGAATCCGTTCTGCTGTTAGAAGAATTAACTACAGAAATTATTGCCGATGGCCACCATTTACCTCCAAGCTTAATTAGATTGGTTTTAAAAAGTAAGGGGCTAGACCGGGTTTGCTTGGTAACCGATGCGATGTCGGCTGCGGGTTTAGGACCTGGAGACTATAACCTTGGCGGGCTGGAAGTAGTTGTAGAAGATCTTGTTCCGGAAATTTTTGAAATTAAAACCCAGAAAGGTAATTATGTGGCGAAACTTTCTGACCGGAGCGCTTTTGCCAGTAGTGTAGCGACCATGGATCGTATGATTAGGAACATGGTTGAATTTGTTGGTTTAAATCTACCAGAAGCAGTACGTTTGGCAACGATTAACCCAGCCCGTATGCAAAAGTTGGATCACCAAGTAGGAGTGATTGCTAAGGGGATGAAGGCTGATTTGACGGTCTTTAATACGGAGGTTGATATTCTGTTGACGATGGTTGACGGGCAAGTGGTATATAAAAATAAGTGAGCTAAACGGGTCAACCAAAAGATGGAGTATATAAGATGGTGTTTTAAGGAGGGTACCCATGAAAATTGGGGCGATTTGTTTAAGCCTAAGTTGTATGGATTTTACAGAGGTTTTGAACTTTGTCAAAGAAATCGGCGGTGAAACAATTGAACTTTGCACAGTAGAAGGCGCTCATAACGGAACTTTGGATTTACGTAAGATGCAACGTTCTTCTTTGCTGGCGACAGTTAAAAGCCATGGGTTATCTATTACCTCAGTCGCAGGTTATAACGATTTTACCTTTGCTTCTGATGTTGAGCTGAATCAGCAAGTAAAGAAGTTAGAATGGTATTGTGAGTTGGCCGCCGATTTGCAGGTCGGTCTCGTTAGGGTTATGAGCGGCGACTTTCGTCCGGACTTGACAAAGGAAGAAATGGTCACAAATATTATTCGCGGTTTTAAAATCGCGGTTAAAATGGCCAAGGAGTATAATGTCGTACTTGCGTTGGAGAACCATGGGCTTTTAGTTAATGATGCTCCTACCTTAATTAGAATTGTTGAGACGGTGGCCGATGAGCGTTTGCGTTTGACTCTTGATACCGGTAATTTTTGTTGGGCTGGTCATAGCCTTCAAGAAACAGATAGTTACTTTCAACAAGTGGCCCCTTATGTTGCTAATGTTCACCTTAAAGATCTGGTTTTCACTGACCCAAAAAAGGTGCAATTTGTGCCCCTGGGCCAAGGAGACCTTGATTTAAAGATGGTTGTTGCCCAGCTTGCTGCGGTCGGGTATGACGGAGCTTTACTTTGTGAGTATGAAGGAATGGGGGACCCGAAGGAACTGTTACAAGCTGGCGCTTTTACTCGAGAAAAGTTTATGCAAGGTTTGAAGGACGGAACTAGGCAGAGTTTGACACATCTTAAAACGCTATTTCGCTGCAATTAATCATAAAAAAATGCCATGTGGTTGCAGACTTGTTATGTAATTCCTTAATGTACAAGCGCTAGATGGCGAAAGTGAGGTGATAACTAAATTATTTGGGCTCAATTTTGGTTGAAGCGAGTAGAACCATAAGTTTAGAGGAGGAGTATTAATGCGCAACAGAAGATTAATGGGTTTATTTTTAATTCTGGTTCTTGCTTTGAGTGTAGTAAGTGTGGTTAGAGCACGAAACGAGAAGATTAGTGTTTGGATCGGTTGGTCGCAGTTGCTGCCGGTATACCAAGAGGCAGCGACGGATTTTGAGGCTAAAACCGGAAAAAAAGTCGAAGTCTTAGCTTTTCCGTTGAGAGAATTTGAACGAAAATTGGCTGTATCACTTCCGGCCGGAAACGCTCCGGATATCTTTGTTACTTCTGAATATATTATTCCTCAATATATCGAGGCTGGTTATGTTTCCTTACCGCCCAAAGATATAAGCAAATTTATTAGTAAATCTTTTGATCCTAACACTTTAAAAATTAATACTATTAACGGTAAGATTTATGGTGTTCCGCAGATTGGGATTGCGCGAATTCTGTATTGGAATAAAGACCTTTTTGCCAAAGCTGGTTTGAACGGTCCCCCGAAAAACTGGGATGAACTGGTAGAATATGCCAAAAAACTGACAGTCTTTGATAAAAATGGCGAACCGGTTCGGACCGGAATCTCCCTGCGAAAATTTGGCGGTGGGTCAGGTGTGACTGAAAAATTCCAGATTCTCTTGGCCAGCGCCGGTGGGGATATTTTAAAACAAAATTCGGATGGAAAATGGCGCGCTGCTTATAATGATGAAGCTGGGAGGGCCACCCTTCAATTATATATCGACTTGATTCACAAGTACAAAGCCGATAGCTTTGATACAAAACAGGACAGCGAGGCTTTTGCCTTAGGGCATACCGCCATGTTTATTCGTGAATTTTGGCCGATTCCCTACTTTAAGGAGAATGCTCCGGATCTAAAATATGATACGGCCTTAATTCCAGGGAAAATTAAGGGAAAATCCGGTACAGTTTATTCGACCGAGTCCGCGTTTGTCCCCAAGAGCAGTAAAAATGCGAAAACCGCTTGGGAATTCGTTATGTTCTTTAACCAAGATAAGTATGTTAAGAAGATGTTTGAAGAGATCGGATGGCCCGCTCCGAGAATTGACATGGATTTCTCTGACATCTTTGCTCGAGAACCGGCTTACGCTGTAGCGAATGAGCGTCCGGCAGGTTATAAGTACTCCACTTATCCGCCGCTCACCGCTGCTGATGAAATTTGGACTAAGTTTGGTGAGCGTTTGGAAGCGGCGTTTAGACAAGCTTCCTTGGTTGATAATCCGGCAGGGATTAAAAAAGTTTTGGATGATGCGGCCCAAGAGACTAATGACATTTTACGGGAAAATGGGTTATATTAAATAATTTCTGAAGAATAAGATGATTTATATGTGGGGTGGAGAGTGATCCGCCCCACATTATACCAGAACAACGAAAAAAGAGGAAAACCTCTGGGGGGGGAAGGTATATGCCTAATACACCAACAAACATTAAATCTAAGTACAAAATAAAGGGATTAGAAAGAAGAAAGTTTCGGTTTGCCATGGTTATTCTTATACCTACAGTTATTTTATATCTTGTTTTACGCATTATCCCAATTTTAGGCACGTTTTATCTAAGTCTCCACAATTGGAACTTGATTAAACTCCATCGCCCATTTATTGGGTTGCAGAATTTTGTCAAAATAGTGAAAGATAAATTTTTCCGGATCGCTTTGGTTAATACAACGGTTTTTACGGTCTTTGTAGTGTTAATCAGTGTTACTTTAGCCCTACTTTTGGCCTTAGCCTTGAAAAAAAAGAGTAAAATAGGTAGTTTCTATGAATTTGCTTATTTTCTGCCCTTTGTAATTCCGATGGTTCCGGTCTCAATTATCTGGAAATGGATGTATGACCGAACATACGGTATTATTAACTTTGTCTTGACTTCATTGGGTTTGAAGGCTGTCGGTTGGTTGACAGATCCAGATGTGGCTCTTTATTCCATTATTGTTATGAGTATCTGGAAAGTGCTCGGTTATTACATGGTCTTGTTCCTTGTTGGGTTGCGAAATATTCCTGACCAGTACTACGAGGCGGCGGCAGTGGACGGCGCCGTTGGCTGGCAGGTTTTTAAAAATATAACTTTCCCGCTGCTTAAGCGGATGACACTCTACATCTCTGTGATCGCCACCATTCAGGCTTTTAATGTCTTTACTCAGGTGTACGTCATGACCACCGGGACGCAGGGAGCGCCGGCCGCGGCAGTGCGTGTTTTAGTTTATGAGATTTACCAGAATGGTTTCCGTTATTTCAAGATGGGTTACGCCTCAGCTCAAGTTGTAGTCTTATTTGCCATTGTAATGTTCATTAGTCTACTGCAGTTTAAATTCTTCAGAACTGAAGACTACTAAGGAGAGAGTAAAATGAATAAGCAGGTGCAGGTCAGAAAAATCGCAAAAAATTGGTATCATATTATTTTAATGCTTGGCGTGGTTTTGATGTTGTTTCCGTTTATTTGGATGTTTTTATCCTCGTTCAAAACAGAACAAGAAATTTTATTTGTTCCCCCGACTTTTTTCCCGCTTGAACCGACATGGAATAATTTTGTGAGCGTTTGTAGTCGAATACCGATCTTTCGTTACTTTTTAAACAGTGTTTTAGTTGCCGGAGTATCAACGCTTTGTGTTTTAATTACGTCTGCTTTGGCGGGGACGGTCTTTGCCAAATATTCTTTTCCCTTTAAGAACCTTTTATTTATAATTATTTTAGGAACAACGATGATCCCATTTGAGTGTTATATGATTCCATTTTATTTAATGGTTTCCAAGGCCGGTTTAATTGATACCTATACCGGTATTATCGCTCCTTTAGTTATTACTAGTTTTGGTATTTTTTTAATGCGTCAACAAGTAGAGACAATCCCAGACGATTTAATGGATGCGGCCCGCATTGACGGTAGTAATGAGTTTGGCGTTTTTCTTAATGTAGTGCTTCCCTTATCGAAATCAGCTCTTGCTGCTTTAGCAATTTTTAATTTCATGTTTGGGTGGGCATTTTTCGTCTGGCCGTTGATTATTACTAATTCCTCCGAGCATTTTGTATTGGAGGTCGGTTTAACTATGTTTCAAAACCAGTATACCGTGGAGTATGGTCCGGTTATGGCCGGGACTGCAATCTCGGTTTTACCGCTCATTATTGTCTTTATGTTCTTCCGCCGCCACATTATTTCCGGAATGGCGATGAGCGGGATGAAGTCATAACCTTAATACCTAATAGATGATTATGTTTTAAATTGTCAACAGCAAAATATAGATTTAGTGAAGGAGAGGTTATCATAATGAAAGATTTACACAAACCGGTCTATCCTGGAGCTTTTGTTTATGGAGCGGAGGAGAACCAATCAGTTGCGGAAGTAATTGAAAATCAATCTCCATTCCGTTACTACGGGCCGGCGGTGCAGGGTAAAGTAAGCGCTTTTGAAAAAGAAGCCACTCAGTTTTTAGGAAGTAAATATGGTTTGGCAGTCTCTTCCGGTACAGCCGCTTTGATGGTTGCTTTAAGGGCTTTAGGAGTTGGACCTGGTGATGAGGTGATTATTCCGTCTGTTACTTTCATTGCTTGCGCCGGTTCGGTAGTTTCCTGTAATGCTGTTCCTATCTTTTGTGATGTGGATGATAGTCTTAACATTGATCCTGAAGCGCTGGAACGTTGTATTACTCCACGTACCAAGGTTATTATGGTTGTTCATTTTCAGGGCTCAAGCGCAGATATGGATCGGATTATGGACATTGCCAAACGCCATAAATTAAAGGTGATTGAAGATTCAGCGCAATCTTTTGCGGCTGCTTATAAAGGAAAATATGTGGGCACGATCGGGGATATCGGTACTTTCAGTCTACAACTTAATAAGACCATTACTGCGGGAGAAGGCGGTTTAGTAGTAACTAATGATGAACATTTATATAAAAGAATGATTATGGCCCATGATCAAGGCAATATTAGAGACGCCAGCGGGCATGTGGTGGTTGATCCGACCTGTCCAGGTTTTTATGGCGAAAATTATCGGATGAATGAGTTGACAGGCGCGGTTGCTTTGATGCAGCTACGAAAAGTCAGCGATATTGTAGAAAAGATGCAAAATAATGCGCGTAAGATTATCGCCGGTCTTAATGAGATTCCCAATCTTTCTTGGCGAAAGAATTATGATGAGGCAGGTTGTAGCTATGTTTCTTTAGCTATTTATCTTCCTACCGCTGAAGATACCATTGAGGCGGTGAAGAAATGTAAAGAGCGGAAGGTTCCGGGAACCCGGCTGTATCAAGGATTACCAACTTATGCTTATCCCTTTGTGTTAAATAAATTAACAGCACATTCTTCAGGGTGTCCTTTTACTTGTCCATACTACAAAGGCACTCCTGAATATCGGATGGGAATGTGTCCGAAGGCAGAAGACTTAATTTCGCGAGCCTTGTTTATTCAGGTTAGCCCCTTATTAACAAATGAAGATATTGATTATATTGTTAAAAATTTAAAAGAGATTATACGCTAATTAATGTACTGACGATATAAGATTATTATTTTCAGCAAGGGGATGAGACGATGAGTCAAAAAATGCGCTTGGCGGTAATTGGTTGCGGAGCGATCGGTAAAGTGCACGCCAAAGCCATTACCGGATTGGATGAAGCCCAATTGGTGGCCGTTTCTGATCTCAGACCGGAGAATGCAACGAAATTAGCTGCCGAATTCGGATGTAATGCTTATACGGATTATCGTCAGATGTTTGAAAAAGAGAAACCAGATCTGGTTTCGGTTTGCACGCCGAGCGGAACGAGAATGGATATTTGTCGAGCGGCGGCTGACGCCGGTGTTAACCTGTTAGTGGAAAAACCGTTGGATATATCGGTGGAGCGAATGAAAAAGATACTTCAGACTGCCGAAGCAGCAGGGATAAAACTGGGATGCGTTTTTCAACTTCGGTTTATGCCGGTATTCAGTAGTTTGAAACGGGCGATAACAGAGAACAGGTTTGGCCGATTGATTATCGGGAATGCTGCTACTATTTGTTACCGATCCGAAGATTACTACAAAAACGGTGGATGGCGGGGCACTAAAGCGCAGGATGGCGGCGGCGCGTTGATGAATCAAGGAATTCATAATGTTGATCTGCTTCTTTGGCTGATGGGGGATGCAAAAAGTGTTTATGCTTATGCGGATCACTTGACCCACGATATTGAAGTGGAGGATACAGTTACCGCAGCTGTAGAATTTGTTAACGGAGCGGTAGGGACAATTCAGGCCACCACCTCTGTCTATCATGGAATTAATAAGAAATTGGAGATTTTTGGCACAGACGGCGCCGCGATAATTATGGGAGAAGATCCGGTGATGTGGAAGTTTAACGAGCCATTGGAGGGGGATTTATCATTTTTGCAAGGGAAAGAATCTGAACAAAAAGGTTTAAGCCCCACCAGTCCGCTGATTGAAGATGTATCTGAACATCAGCAGCAAATTTTAGATATGATTAATGCTATTCGTGAGGATCGCCAGCCGGCAGTTCCTGGGATAGAAGGACAGAAAGCGGTTGAATTGGTTTTGGCGATTTATAAGTCGGCGGAAACAGGTAAAAAAGTTAATTTGCCATTAGAAAACTAACAGTCGGTCCTAAAACAAAAATGGGTGAAGAAGGTATATAAATGAGACAGTTAACGGCAGGGACAGGTAGGTTAATGATTACGCCGCCTTTTGATTGCGAGTTATCCGGGTTTGTTGCGCGGGAAGGGAGGAGCCGTGGCGTTCATGATCCATTATACGCACGGGCATTAGTCTTAGCAGACGGGAAAGAAAAAATAGCTTTAGTCTCTGTGGATGCTCTTGGGGTAGACGCTAAGCTTTTGGCAAAAGTACGGGAGAAAGTCGCCCACCTAACCGATTTAAACCCGTCCTCAGTAATGATCAGCGCTACGCATACGCATTCCGGTCCGGTCACGATGGAAGATATTTTTTTGGGCGAGGTTGATCCGGCTTATCGCAACGGTTTAATTAATAATATAGCAGGCGCTGTTTATCTGGCCAATCAGACTCTGGAACCGGTAACCGTCTTTGTGGGTGAGGAAGAATGTCGTTCCGTAGGAAAAAACCGGCGGCAAAAGGGCGGCCCTACCGATGCTCAGGTTCTGGTAGTGCGTTTGCAGGGGGCTGATGGACCTAAAGCGCTCCTGGTCAATTACGCTTGCCATCCGGTTGTTTTGGGACCGGATAACTTCCTGGTAACTGCGGATTATCCTTATTATCTGCTCAACGCTTTAGAACAAGTGTACCCGGGAGCCCAGGCCATGTTTATGAACGGCGCTACTGGGGATGTTAATGTCGGTCATAATACCGCCGATAGCATCCAAGGCAAAGGTAATGACCGAAGGACTTTTCGTGAGGCGGCGAGGCTTGGCCGAATCTTAGCCGGAGTAGCGCTTACCGCTTCAGAAAACGCGGTTGCGCTAAGTTCAGTTAACCTCAGTTACGCGGCGCAGGAACTCTCTGTGCCTTTTGAACAGGCGCCTACGGCTGATTTTTATCTTCGGGAAGTAGATACTTGGAAGCGACAGGCGGTCGAGTTAAAACAGAAAGGCGCGTCCTTTGGTGAATACCATCAAGCTGAGGTCTGGGCGCAATGGGCTGGGAAAATGGCGGAGCTACAGCAGGCGAACAAAATTGAACCTGTAATTAAGTCGGAAGTAGCTGCTTTTTCCCTTGGTGAACTGGAATTTGTCACTCTGCCCGGGGAGTTCTTTCATGAATTTGCTTTAATGATTAAAAAAGAAAGAGCGCCACGCCGTGTGGTAATTCTTGGCTACACTAACCATAACATTGGTTATGTGGCCCCTGAACATGTTTACGATGAAGGCGGATATGAAGTTAACGATTCTTACCGTTATTACGGTTTACCTTCGCCTCTTACGAGGGGAGCGGGAGAAGAGATTGTCCGTACTTTATTAACAATGTTAAAAAACTTATAATTGGTGAAGCGAATGGCGCAGCTGAAAAGAGGGGGATTTATTTTATGGGTAAAATAAAGAGTTTCACGGTTGATAAACTTAAGGTAGAAGTTTATTCCACTCGTCAAACCATGGGAACATTTGCTGCCCAGGCCGTAGCGGAAGGAATGAAAGAGTTAATTGCAAAACAGGGTTTGGCTACGATGGTGTTTGCCGCTGCTCCGTCACAAAACGAATTCCTGGCTACTTTAATTCAAACACCCGGGATTGATTGGTCAAAAGTGATCGCTTTTCATCTGGATGAGTATATCGGCTTACCAGAAGATGCTCCGCAACGGTTTACGCGGTTTTTAAAAGACCACCTTTTTGACCAAGTTAAACCCGGGAAGGTTTACTATATAGACGGCAATACTACTGATCCGGAAAAAGAATGCATACGGTATGGCGGTTTATTACAAGAACATCCTATTGATATCGCCTGTATTGGTATTGGGGAGAACGGTCATATTGCCTTTAATGACCCACCAGTGGCTGATTTTAATGATCCTAAGATTGTTAAGGCAGTAGAGATTGATCTTAAATGTCGGCAGCAACAGGTGAATGATGGTTGTTTTGAAAAACTTACCGATGTTCCGACTAAGGCTCTGACTTTAACTATTCCAACAATTATGGCGGCTAAAAGGATCTTTTGTATAGTGCCCGGTAAGACAAAGAGCGAAGCAGTGGTGAAAACGGTTAAAGGTGAAATCTCAACGGATTGTCCAGCCTCGATTCTTCGCCGGCATGAACAGGCCATACTTTATTTAGAACCGGATTCAGCTGAGAAGTTACAGTAGCAGTTGTGGTCTAATCATAATATGAATAAGTATTATAAATTATGTTTTATGGAGTATTAAAGGGTGAAAACAAAAAACCCAGTAACAGTAAAGATTTGAAGAGGATCACTGTGGCTAAACTGGTTACTATCTTTAATCCGGAACTGATCATACTGGGGGGAGAATTGTCCAAAGCCGGGCAAGAGTTTATCGGCGCCGTCAAAGTAGTCAGATCAAAGATGAAAGAGGACCCGCCACTAATCGGTGCTTATGCCTTGGCTTTGGAAATGCTCTTTTCGATAGAAAAATGGAATTTGTAGCGTTAGACCAACTTGCCTACTATTTTTGTCCCATGGATTTCTTTTATTCCAGTGTTTTTCACCAACTCCCTATAGTTATCCTTGGTTATTCCCCCACCTGCTAAGATAATAATCCTATTATTGGCATAGTCTACTAATTCTTTTAGGGTTTGCTGGTTGTCTAAAGCGGCGCCCTGTCCCCCTTTAGTAAGTACTCGGTCTATACCTAAATCTATTAATTGATTTAACGCCCCTTTTTTATCTTCTATCTCGTCAAAAGCCATATGAAAAGTAACACTTAATTTTCCTGCTTTTTTTACAAGTCTTTTGACAGCTTCTTCATCTATCCTCTGGTCTTCAGTTAAAGCACCGATGACTACACCATCTACTTTGGCCTCCCGACATAACTCTACGTCTTTTTCCATGATCCTGATTTCTTCTTCTTTAAAAACAAAACTGTCTCCCCGTGGTCGGATCATTACATTAATGGCCAATTTTAAAGTTTCCTTTGCTAAGATAATACTTCCATAGCTGGGCGTAGTTCCTCCTTCTTTAAGATTGTCGCAAAGCTCAATTCGATGGGCGCCCAGTTCGTAGGCATTTTTAGCTTCTATGTAATTTCCTACACATGCTTCTTTTAATATTTCCATTTATCTTCCCTCCTGTTTTTGCAAAGCGTTTGACTTTAATTAGGCAGTTGTTCACGCCTGAGAAATAATCGCTGCCTGGATAAGAATCCCGAGAGAGTAGGTATTATTTTTTTATTATATCATGTTATTTAAAATATCTTAACAAAAACTTTTGTTTTTCACTTGTAGCGTCTTTTAGGTAAATAAGAAGGTAACCCATGTTAAAATGTAGAATATATCAAAAGATAATGGTTACTTCTACGCTTGATTAAGGGAGGAGGGACGAGAATGTTTGGCTTTTTAAGACATTTAAAAGATCCTCAAAACATGAATGAAGTGACTGATATATTGATGTATTTTAATAATAATCGTCAGACATTATCCGAAGCAGAGTGGGAATATAAAAAGAAGAAGTTAGAAAGATTGAAGAGTTTAGGGGAGAATGAAATCTATAACTTACTGATGAATGAGCTTAATCATACACCCTAATCAAATACTAATAATTAAAACTAACTACTTTCTTGTAAAAGGAACAAAACGGACAAATCCTGTATTTTCTCTAATAAAGAAATCTTTTTGTTTTATAAATCGCCAAAGAGTTTGGATATTGTTGGGGGAACCGAGGGGGATGACTAGTCTTCCGCCATCAATTAATTGGTCTTTAAGAGGGGAAGGCGTTTCCTCTGCTGCGGCGGTAACAATGATTGCATCGAAGGGACTTTTCTCCTCCCAACCGAAATAACCATCAGCTATGCGGAGATTGATATTCTGATAGCCTAATCGGGACAGAGTATGTTTAGCAGTGTTAGCTAATGGTTCGATTGTTTCAATCGTATATACCTCGGCAGCCAGTTCTGCTAAAACAGCGGTTTGGTATCCGGAACCGGTCCCAATCTCCAGGATCTTATCGTCTGCTTTTATCTCTAGAAGTTCTGTCATGAGCGCAACTATGTAAGGCTGAGAGATAGTTTGTCCGTACCCAATGGCAAGCGGGATATTTTCATAAGCAGAGGAACGTTTCTCCACAGGCACAAACTCGTGTCTAGGAACTTTCTGTAGGGCGGTCAGCACTCTTTGGTCTTTAATCTCCATTTCCTCAAAAAGCATCTTCATCACCTCGTGATTTCAGTATTAATAGGTTAATTATATTGTTATCATATTCGTGATAAAAAAACAAATTATGATTCCACAGAGATCATTATTCTGGATTCTGGCCAATATTAAAGAGGTTGTGAAAATTAAGGCGAATAACAGTTTTTGATTAGTTGATTAAGGATTTAGCTAAAATTCTTATAACTTATCTTTTACACCCTCTAGCAAAAGACAAGCTAAATTCGGTTTTATAAATGTTGGATACCAGATAAAAGCACAGTTAAATCCGGGGGGTTGTAAAGAACGTTATAAAAATATAAAGGAAGTTGAGAGGTAAATGTCATATTTAGTCGGGATAGATGTCGGAGGCACTAATACTAATGCTGTTTTATTAAAAAATGACGTGGTATTGGCCACAGCTAAGGCGGCGACTGATCATAAACACCTTCATCTTGGGACGATGCAAGCAATCGCTTCTGTTCTTAAATTTGTGCCGGATTCAGTGGACAAACCGATTGAGCTCCATTTAAGCACTACTTTAGCTACTAATGCGGTAGTGGAGGGAAAAGGAGCTCCCACCGCCGCCGTGATCATCCCTGGGCCAGGTTTACGCTGGGAAGAGTTAGGACTTGCTTTTAAACTATTCCCGGTTAAAGGTTATATTGACCATCGGGGAAGAGAACAAGCTCCGCTGGATCACAATCAGCTTGAGGAAGTATTAGCAGAGATAAAGCAATCCGGTTTTGAAGCGGTGGCTGTGATCGGTAAATTTTCGCCGCGTAATCTGCAGCACGAGCTAGAGGTGGAGGAATTAGTTACCAGGAAATTTCCGGAGCTATTGCCGGTTACTTTAGGACATCGCTTGTCAGGGCGTTTAAATTTTCCTAGACGGATCACAACTGCGGTTTTAAATGCTAGTATAGCAAAGATTCAGGCAAAATTCGTCAGTATGGTTCAAGAAGTTAAAGACCGTTACAACCTTGGAAGGATCTATCTTCTTAAGGCGGATGGCGGTGGTATCGACATGAAAGTTTCTATTACCAGACCGATTGAGACGATTCTTTCCGGTCCAGCCGCGAGCCTGATGGCGACCATGGCGCTGGTTGAGGAGATCGGCGATGCGGTGGTGCTGGATATCGGCGGCACAACTACGGAAATCTCCCTTTTTTATCGAGGAGAACCGCTAACGGAACGAGATGGGGCGGAGATTGCCGGGTTTGCTACTTTAGTCCCAGCTTTGTTCTCCCGTTCATTGGGACTTGGTGGTGATAGTGCTGTTAACTATGATGGTCATAAGGTATCCATTGGTCCGTGGCGAGAAGGACCGCCTGTCGCGTTAGGAGGACCTCGAGTTACTCCCACCGATGCTGTAGTTGCTTTGGGGGCAGCAAACATTGGAGACCAAGAGCGGGCGATTCAAGCGCTAAAAGAAATGGGAGCTTGCTATGAAATTGATCCCATCATCATGGCCAAGAAGATTGTTACTGCTTTTTCGCTCAAAGCAGCGGAAGCTATCAATGAAATCTATATCTCTTTAAACAGTAGACCGGTTTATACCGTCTCACAGGTGATGGCCGGTGAGAATCTGAAGCCGGATCGGTTAATCGGGATGGGTGGTCCGGCGGCTTATTTTATTCCCAAAATTGCGGAACAGATGGGGTTGCCTTTTACGGTTCTTCCTTACCATGAAGCTGCTAATGCTATTGGCGCCGCGGCTAGCAGACCGACCGTCGCTACTACCCTGCGGGCTGATACTGCTCTGGGGAAGCTGGTTGTTCCGGAGTTAGACTATGTGGCCAATATTCCCCGCCCCTTGCTCTTTAATCTAGAAGCGGCAAGAAGGGAAGCAATCGCCAAAACAATCACTTATGCGGAGCAAATGGGCACTCTTTTCGAACCTTCTGAAATTGAGGTTACAGAGGAAGAAGTCTTTAACATGGTGCGCGGTTTTCATATGGTAGGTAAAAATTATACGCTGACAACGCAAGTGAAACCACAGGTCAGACGGATTAAGAAGCACCGGGATGAAATGGGGGAAGACAGTGAGTAGTAAAACAACAGTAGGATTGGTCTTTTTCCCGGCTTTCGATTGGGCAATTTCGCCGGATCACCCAGAAAGAGAAGAGAGGCTTTTATATACCAGAGATCAGATTCTGGAGGAAGGGTTGTTTGATCTGCCAGAGATCGAAGAATATCGACCCCAAATTGCTTCTCTTCAGGATATAGAAAGAGCCCATATTTGTGTTCCTTCGGCGCAAGAAGTGATTACCGAATCCCATCTCATTGCCGCCGGGGGAACGATGACCGCAGGAGAACTAGTGCTCAGTGGAAAAACCAAACGGGCTTTTGCCCTGCTTCGTCCGCCTGGACACCATGCGATGCGGGTCGTCCATGGTTCACGGGGCTTTTGCACAATTAACATTGAAGCTGTTCTAATCGAGTATTTACGAAAATTACATGGTGGCAAGTTTCGGTGCGCCATCGTCGATACTGATGCTCATCATGCGGATGGGACTCAGGATATATACTACAATGATCCGGATATTCTACATATCAGTATCCATCAGGATGGGCGGACATTATATCCGGGAACCGGCGCTATGGATGAACTGGGTGGCCCGGGCGCCTATGGAACATTGATTAACCTTCCACTGCCGCCGGGAAGCGGAGACGCAGAGTTATTATACGCTACCGAACAGTTAGTTCTTCCACTTCTTCAAGATTTTAAACCTGATCTGATCATTAATGCGGCCGGTCAGGATAACCATTTTACCGATCCGCTTACCAATATGAATATTACGGCTCAAGGCTATGCCCGGATGACTGAGTTACTATCACCGGATGTGGTTGTCTTGGAGGGAGGATATTCAATCGAAGGGGCTCTGCCTTATGTGAATGTAGGGATCATTCTGGCCTTAGCCGGGCTGGATTATACAGGAGTGATTGAACCTGAGCTTCCCCAGAAGTTAATTGATAACCAAGGGCGACTCCGGGAGGAAGTGGTAAGTAATGTTGGTTATTTGCAAGAAGTGTGGAGTAGAAGAAAGGAAAAAGACTTAGATCTTGTCTTCGGAGACAAGGAGTATGTTCAGCGGAAACGCCGTATTTACTATGATACGGATAATATAAGCGAACACCAGAGTGAGGAGATCAAAAGATGTCCATCCTGTAGTGGTTGCCGAAGGGTTTATTCGATTGCCGAGCGCCATTATGGTAGGCTTGTAAAAATCGGCGCAGTTTTAATTCCTTGGCATGCCTGCAGGAACTGCCGTCATGAAGCTGAGGAGGCTTATCAGCAATTAACCACTGAAGAAGGGTTAGACCATATTTACCTTCACGATCCGGAAGGAAAACAAGGAGACGAGGGCTGAAAAAGGCGGTCGCATATTTTGATAAGCACTGTGTTATAATATAATGTAACAAACCATGTGATATGATTAAAATTGCGAGTGGTTACATTGATAAACAAGGAGCTTATACAGAAGCTAAGAAGTTATTTTCAACCCCAAGAGGATGTTATCGCCGTCTATTTGTTTGGTTCTACGGTAAAAGGGAAGAACCGTATGGACAGTGATTTGGATTTGGCGGTGTTGTTTCATCCTACTCAAGATAAAATCCAGTGTTTTAAAGCGAAATTGGCGATAACCAATGACCTGGAAGAGATAATTGAGAAGAAAATTGATATAGTGGATATCGGACGCGCCGATCTTTTCTTTGTCCATCAAATTATGAAAAGCAAACTCTTAATAGTGGATAAGGACGTTCATTATCGTGTGCAATTTGAAGTTGGCTATCGTAAAAATTTTTTTGACAGGCAGAAATTTTACCGTCTTTACCAAGGGCAGGCTTTGAAAAGGTTAAAAGGGAGGTCATGACATTGGTTGAACACGACGTGATTTCCAGAATCTTAACTTCTTTAGATGAGTATCTGCGGGATTTAGATGAGATAAAGCTTAACAGTACTCTAAGGGATTTTATGAATGACAAGGTAACGCGGAGATATGCCGAGCGGACCCTGCAATTAGCAATAGAGGCTTGCCTGGACATTGCGCAACATATAATTTCTTACCAAGGCTTGCGGGAACCTTTTGATAATAAGGATTGTTTCAAGGTATTATTAGAAGCGGGAATCATCCCGGAGACATTGAACGAACGACTGATGAAAATGGCCCAATTTAGAAATATCGTCGTCCATGATTATTTAAAAATCAACCCCGAGATCGTTTTTGCGATTATTCAAAGAGATATTGGTGACATAACTACCTTCGCACAAATAATCGAAACTAGGTTTATCGAGGAAAAATTGATTTAAAGAGAGCAGCAATGGCAGAAAAATGAGATAGTCAGTTTGTGAGCATGATAGTATAGTCATAATTTTAGTTAGCAAAACAACCTATGGAAAACCATAGGTTGTTTTATAATCTATTTCTGGTTTTAATAAGAATGAGATAAATAAAAGGGGAAATTGCTATTTCTAAATATTGAATTTGGAAATAGTGGCAACAAGATTTTCCGCCATAGTTTGTAATTCATTGGCCATTTCTCTAACCTGTTCAGCAATAGCAGTCTGCTCTTCAATCGAAGCGGTTACTTCTTGGGAAGAAGCAGCTGATTCTTCGGAGATGGCGCTGATGTTTAAAGTAGCTTGGGTGGTCTCATCTTTGACCTCATTGATCCGCTTGATATGACTGTTAACGTCGGTTATCCGACTAACAATGCGATCCATTGATTGAATAATGTCATCAAAAGATTTTTGGGTTTGGAAGACCACTTTGAGTTGGTCCATTACAATAATATTAGCTTTAGCCACATTATCGGTGGAACTTTTTGCTTTGGCCTGCACTCCACGGAGGATCTCATTAATTGTTTTAGCTGCTGTTTCGGTACGTTCAGCCAGCTTATTTACTTCTTCGGCGACGACGGCAAATCCCAATCCCATTTCCTGCGCCCGGGCCGCTTCGATCGCTGCATTTAAAGCGAGTAAGTTTGTCTGTTCAGCAATATTTGAAATTAAGTCGGTAATACTTTTGATTTCTTCAGATTTCTTATTGAGTTCTGATATATCTGAAGAGATAGTAGTGGTAATTTCTTCGGTTTCATTAGCTTTTTTAATAAGTAATTCCATAATCGATTTAGCATGCAAACTTAAGTTTCGAGTAGAAGCGCTAATGTCTTCTACTTCAGCAAACTTAGTGGCCGCAACCTCTATTTCTTGATCTAACACCACCATCTGACGAGCGGTTTTTTCGGCTTCAGAGGTTTGTTCGATCGTTCCTTTCGTAATTTCACTAGAAGCAGTTGCGACAGCTTCAGCTGATTGAGCTGATTGAATTGAACTGGACTTTAAAACCTTGCTATGAGTCGATACAGAAGTAACTGCTTCTTTTGTATCTTTGATTAACTCCCCGATTGTGGTGGTCATGAGATTAAAACTATTTCCCAACTCGCTCAGTTCATCCTGGGTATCGATTTCAACTTTAACGGTAAGATCTCCGTCTCTTGCCTTTGCCATCGCTCCTTTTACTTGCTCCAGAGGGATCGAAATACTTAGTGAGACCCAATAAGAAATCACGACTGCGATTAGGATGATCATAAAGATAATTAGGAAAGTAAATATTCCAACCATGGTGGTTTCTTTAAATAAGTACTTATGCGGCGCGATACCTAAAATGTACCAATCCTTGGAAGGGATTTGACTATAAGTTACGAGCACGTTTTTATTTTTTAAGTGCGTAGAAAAAAACCCGTTTTTACTTTCGTTTAGTTGAAGAAGATCGTTAATTTTTTTACCTTCTAAGAAGTCGGTGATTTTTAACCCCAGTTCTTCAGTTTTAGGAGAAGAAAGGATTTTACCGTCTAATTTTAAAAGGAGTGAATAAGGGAGGTTTTCTACAGACATAGTAGGGGTATCATCATTGCTGGCATTAATTAGCCGGTTAATGTTACTGCCAAAAAAGCCAACCGTAAAAGCGCTAATTGGCTCGCGTGTTGACATATCATAGATGATACGAACTAAAGCAAGGTCAGTTCCAATTACCCCCCAACATAACTGGCCTTCTGCTTCTAATGCTTCCTTAAGAACATCGGATTCTTTTAAGTTAGCAAAATTATCGCTTAGATCAGTAGAACTTGTGCCAAGATAAGAGTGGCCTTTAAGAGAAGCCAACATGATATAGTGGACATCAGCATCAAACCCAAGCGAATCATTGAATAATCTTCGTAACTTTTCCGCTGATGCTTTCGAACCGTTATTAATAAAATCTTTAATAGCAGTTATATTGTCAAAATTCACTTGGAGATGAAGTGAAAGGTCTTCGTATTTTTGAACTTGCAATTCCAGGGTTGTAGCAGCTTGAACAAGACTTTCAAGCGAGTATTTTGTTATTTTGTTGGTAATAGTTTTTTTAGACGAATAAAAGGAAAAGAGACCTACAAAGGTAATAGGAATGATTGATAAAAGCAAAAAGAAAACAATTAAACGCCGTCTGATGGAAAGTTTTGAAATGTAACTTATAAATCCGCTGTAACCTTTAAAAAGGAAAGTTCCAATTACCCCTTTGTCTGGTGTCGAATTAACATTCGAGGCAGTATTTTTATCATTTCTAAAGTGAACCTGAGTGCCCAAAGTTATCACCTTTTTCAAATTTATATATTTACGTTTTAAGCTCTATTTATATATCGGTTTCTAATAAAAAATCTTGATAAAATAATCACTTATTAACCTTTTTTTTGCAGAAGGATGTATGTGGAGAGGTTATGGTACCGGAGTGGTGGATGTAAGAGGAGTTTTGGAGCAGGGTGTGCTTGATAACCCTAAAAAATATATTAAAATAGGCCTGAAAAACATATTAAGTTTTCTGCCGTTACTTTTAAAGAAAGAGCCCGGTTGTCTAGCAAGGTAAAAGCTTTTAATACCCAGGTTTTAAAGTAATACAAGGTATACAGTTGAGGCCAGGTAAACGGGGGAGCATTTGCTCCCCCGTTCTTTACAAGGCTTTAGTTCTTTAGCTGACTTGAATTAGTCATGAAGTTTTGCGGTGTTGTTCCGACTTGCTTAGGAGTTTTAAAATGAAGTGGCTTAAACCTTATATCAACTGGTTTGTTAGGGAAGTCTTCATCCTCAGCGTCACCGACTGTAGCAATAAATCCAAATTTCCCCCCGGAATAAGCTGAATCAGAAAATTCAGTTTCTTCCTTGCCATTAAAATAGACGATAAAAGTTGATGGTTTTTCACTACTGGGCACGACTTTGATGGTATTGATCGTATTGTAACCGGTATACAGATTGGCACTATGGTACCATTTTTTTTGCCCCGCTAAATCGTAGGTCCAGGTGTTTCCGGCGGCTTTTAAGATCAAATAATATCCGGTTGTATCGAGCAAAACACCATAAAACTGCTTATCTTCTTGTTCTTGGAGACAAAAGATAATACCATATCCCCAATTGGGGTTTCCCGATATTTTCTTTACTTGAGCTTCAACATAATCGGTAGGTTTTAATATCATGTCATTCCATGTCCAAAAACGCGAGCCATAGTTTTGTTTGTCGTTGGTATAAAACCTAATAAAACCTTCCCCATCGTCAACCCATCGATTAAAAATCCCTTCCAGCAATCCCCATAAAAGTATCAAAAATCCGGCCAACTGCCAACTTCTGATCCTTGACAAAAAGAAATAATCTATGGTATTATTACCACAGATCACTCCTCGATAGCTCAACGGTAGAGCACCCGGCTGTTAACCGGGTGGTTGTTGGTTCGAATCCAACTCGGGGAGCCATTTTTTTATATAAATTTATGAATAAAAAACCTTATGGGAAACCATAGGTATTTCTTTGATAGTTGTTTATGTTAGTTTCGTTCATTGTACAACCCCCATTGTTATAGCGATTAAGATTTAAGAATACAAAGCTATAGTTGAATTCTGCAATCCCTTTGATAGAAAAACAATTAAAGAAAGGAAATAATGTTTCTGAATCATTAAGAGATGTAGATGGTACGATGATTTGACTACTTTAAGGTAAATTTAGGGTAACAATCGAAAAATAGTTTGACAAGCAATAATGTATGAGCTATAATTTGACATAGAAAATAACATAACATTTTTTGGGCGAAGACGATGACTTCCGGGCTTTATATGGTCACTTGGTCTGGAATGAGTGAGTAGTGAAACCGACGCTGAAGGTTTAATCACCTTTACGTCGGTTTTTTATATTAAATCTCTTAATAAATGTATGGGGGTTTTAAGATGAAAAAAGGATCTAAAACAGGATTACTCATTATTCTTCTTTGTTTAACTTTAAGCACAGTCTTGGCGGTGGAGAAAAGTCATGATATAATAGTTAACATCCCACAGTATGTCGAGCTTGATTTATCGGAGACCAGTATCACTTTGGGAAGTTTTATGGATGGAACTGGGGAAATAGTAGAACGCCTTGAAACTTTGGAGCCTTTAGTAGTTACGTATCGGTGTAACAGTCAGAATGGTTGGTCTTTAACAGTGGCTGCGTCAAACTTTGAACATAGTGTAGATCCTTTAAAAACTTTTCCTGTTTCTTACTTAACTTGGGGAACTGATTCCGGTGCTATTAACAAGCCAATGCCGCTTACGGGGGAAGGGCCTGCGGCTGTAGTAGCAGCAGGTAACGCTCTTGGTATTCAGAACGCTAACATCTACTATGCTGTTAATTATCCGGAAAATACATATGCGGGTGATTATAGTAGTATTGTTACTTATACCCTAATTGCTCATTAAAATAACAAGCAAAGCAGGTAATTAATATAAAAGGAATGAAGGATTTGTCTTCCGGCGCACGTAGAATAATTTTGCTCACCTTAGTGGTGGGCATTTTTGCCATGCCAGTGGGAGCTGCCAGCGTTGCCGTTTCACCTCCGCGCTTGACATTTACTCCCGGACCCGGTGGGTATTTTGAGGGAGAAATAGAGGTTTACGGAGCTAAAGACAAAGATATACGTGTTAAGACTTACTTTCTTGATTGGGATTTTGATCCCGCCGGCAATGTTCAATTTTATTCCGAACAAGATCGAGTTCAGCGTTCAGCTACTGCTTGGTTACAGCTTGAACCAAAGGAGTTTCTTCTTCCGGCTAAGGTAAAAAAACATATCAAAGTGTGGGGTAGGGTTCCCGCGGGGACAGAGCCGGGTGACTATTGGAGTATGTTTTTTGTAGAATTCATACCCTTTTCTGGGTTGCAGACCAGTGGAGTAAAGATCAGTGGGCGAGTAGGGGGAAGTGTAACTATTACCGTGCCAGGAATGATTGTACCTACAGGTCGCATCAGTTCTTTTACTATTACATATAAAACAGAGGAAGAAAACCCTGAGCTCGGTGGAAAAATTATTTTTGAGAATACTGGCAATGGGATACTCGAACCAACTGGACGCCTAGAGATCAAAGATTTACAGAATAAGTTGATTGGCACAGTTCCAATTCCACCGGCTAAAATACTTCCTGGCGCTAAACGGGAAATTGAGCTAAGGCATACTCTTACCTTAGAACAAGGAAAATATATTGCCATCGCGCTATTAGATTATGGGGGAGAAAAACTAGCGGGTTATCAAAGGATCTTCGAGGTTAAGTAGGAAGGAGTGAGAGATGATGAGTAGACGTCTCCTTTCTTATGCCCTTTTATTACCACTAATGCTCCTGATTTTATCGTATCCAACCTCGACAGCAGATTTTGAGATGGAGTTTTTTATTCCTGAACGGGTGGAGATTGGGCTTTCTACGGAGTTTGTTGATCTTGGACTTCCACAGGGCGCTTATCCAGGCTACTTTGAAAAACAAAATGCGGTAAGAGTTGATTTTCGCTGTAATATTCTCGCTGACTGGGAAGTAAGGATTTACGCGTCAGATTTTTATGATGGCGCGAAAACCATCCCTATTTCCAGATTACAATGGAAAACAGAATCCAGTGCTTACCGGGGCATGTCTCCTGCGGGCGGCTATGAGATCCTGGCGCGGCGGCGAGATTATCCACCGAAGAAGGCCGGATTTAGATATAGTAAAAGCATCTCTTATCGTTTGGAGCTAAGGGGAGATGAAAGCGGAGGGACATATTCAGCGCCGGTTACATACACCTTATTCGTACCATAGGAGGTGGCCAGGTGTTTAGGACAAGGGTATTGTTGCTTACTATTTTATTAACGATCGCTGTTGCTTCTTGTCAGGTAAAGGCTGGGCTCTATGATACTTATCCGGATTTTTCATTTTTAATTTTATCGACTCCGATCGTAAGATTGGGTGATCTGAAAACCGATCCCTTAGATCCAACCCACGAGTACTTTGAAACAACTAATGCCTTGAGTGTCTTATTTTATACCCAGAGTTCTAAATGGGAAGTAGTAATGTCGGGGAGTGATTTTCAGTCCGGGAGTGAAAGTATCCCTTTACGGCAGATGGAATGGAAAAAGGAGGGCGCAAATTACAAAAAAATGTCATCTCCTGGGAAGAACACGGTCTTAGCGAAAGCTCAGGGGGAAGGAAACCTTTTTTACATGCTTAACCTATCATTTAGATTAGTGCTAGAAGGGGTAGAAATTCCAGGAAGATATGGAAATACAATGGTAATATCAATGATCTTTCCATAAGTTTTTTATAACTATTGATATTTATTGAAATTTAATATATAATTTAAACAGAAATAGTTACCAAGGATTTCTTGAAAAAGGCAAACCCTTTGAAAAATGGGGGCGCAAAGCTACGGGTCTAAAGTGCTAAAGTGTTTGTCACTATGATCGCCGGGCCGCCATAGTTATCCTTAAATTTTTTTTGGCGACCCTGCGTTCTGTGGAGGGAGAGTAGTGAAGCGATATCATCTGTATCCACAGTTTGCCGGGGTTTTGTTATTAATACTTCTAAGCTTAACTGGAGCAGGCGCTACAGAAAGCGCCATGGAACATAATATCAGTGTTAACGTGCCAGAAGCACTCCAGATCGAAGTGGGGGACAGTGCCCTCGCTTTTAACCTTTTTTCCCCGAACCCAGATGAGAAGTATCCGGCTGCTTCGTATCCGGCTTATTATACACCGACGTCTGTCAATAAATATGTTAGCATTAAACTCTTCTCCAATTGCGACAAGGAATGGAGCTTGATGATTGGAGGAGAAGCAGATAATGGTCTTAAAGTACAAGCAATTGAATGGTCTTTAGATCAGGTAAGTTGGTTTCCTTTAGAGTCACTTGGACAACCTATGAAACGGGGTGGGTTCACCTCTAATTGGTTGGAGATTAAGGTTTATTTCCGGCTTGTAATGTATGGAAATGAATATGCAGGAAATGGGGAATATAAGGTTCGAGTCTTTTATAATCTTTCTTCTTTATAGAAAAGAAGGAATAAACTCGATCGTATGTGAAAACTATAAGGATCTTTCTTTTATAAATAATTTATGCAATGCCTTAACTTAGGTCATCAACCAGAGATTTAAAGCTCGTTGTCACAATGGAAAAATTCGATCTCCTTCTCTACGGGTTGAAGCGGGAAGAAGACGACGGGTGGAGTATGCCGGTTGATTTTTATGTTGATAGGCGCGGGTTTAAGGTAATTTTTGTGCATTGCTTCGTCTTCAATCGCTAGTTGGTATTCGCCAGGAGCTAAGGTTAGGAAAAATGCGCCGTCGTTGTCGACAATTGTATCGAAGATCAGGCTCTGATTTTGATCGAATAATAGAACTTTTACCCCGGAAAGAACGGATTCTTCTGGATCATATTTTTGGTTGCCATTGGCATCGAGAAAAACTATTCCTTTAACTTCGATCGGCGGTAAATAGGGAGTGAAGACCCTAACCGATTTATTGATTTCGGTAGTGAGTTCATGCTTATGCTGCAGAGTATAATAATTATTATACTCTGATGGAAAGCTGATTGTATGCTGACCTTTGTTAATAAAGGGGACTTCCCAACTTCCATCTGTTTTAGTGACAGCTATTTTTTTGTCATTAAGAAAGACGGGGAGGTTGGGGATACCTGGTTCGCCTTGATCATATTCACCATTTTTATTTAGATCGAGAAAGGCCTTTCCATGAATTCCGCACCAAGGGGAAGGTAATAGGTAGAGGTCCTTTTGTTGGAGACTAAAGATCATGCTATAAGTTGGTTTGTGTTTGATAAGCGAAAGCTCGGTTGAAATTTGCCAAGAAGTATCAACCGAGGTTTTATATTTCAAGCCAGTCTGGAAACTTGTAAGTTTAGAGGCGTCTTCGGAAGCCAAATTCCAGTATAGTGAACCAGAACTATTCCAGCGATATCCAAGAGAATAATACCACCTTAAGCCTAATCCAGGGGTAAGTTGAAGCTGCTGACCTTTAGAGATAATAGTTGGGTTGATGATTCCTTCGAGGTAATTTTCAGTGGAAAAGCGGTAGTGATATTTTCCGTAAAGAAGTAATACTTTCCTTGTTTCTAAAAGGCGCTCATTGGTAAAACTAAACGCCAGGGACAGGTGATTTCTTTGTTGGCGATAAATGGTACCGGCTTTGAGCTCATTAATGCTTCCATCAAAACGATGAGTATAGGCAAACCCCAGATTTTGATCGCCTGTGGATAAACTGGACCAGACTTTAAGGGAAGGACATAAACTTTTTCCCGGAATGGTTTCGGTTTTTCCGACAAAACCTGAGGTTAAAGATTTATTCATAGCGGAATAGGATTTTCCGGTTACTGAAAATTCTTTGAAATCAGTTAAAGTATAAAAATCTTTTCCGATTTTAATTTCACTGAGAAACTCCCATTCTTGTTCTGTTCGCGCAAGGGAAATCGCCTCTTGATGCATGATATCTTGTTGGCCAAAACCAGCTGCTTCTTGGAGAGTTAATTCCCACCCATGAAGGGGTGAAGAAAGGAGTCGGTATTTACCTGCTAAGGCATGTTGGAAATAACTTTCATTTTCAGAATTATTAAGGTAGTCAAGCTTTAAGTTAAAGTGAGGAAGATTAAAACTGCTTCCCCACCAGAGTGGGGTGGACGCCTGAGTTAATGGACCAAGCCATATTTTCCACGGGAAAGCTCTTTGGTCCTGGAGGTAAAGGAGAGATGTAAAGGTAGGCGGTGGGATTAAACCATCCCAATTATGACCCAAAGACCCCATTCTTAGCGCCCATTTATCCCCGGTCATGCCCATAAACATCGTTGCTGAGGAAGAGGAGTAATGCGGACTAGTCAAGTAAAAGTTAAATGTTGTTTGGGGAAGGAGGTCCCCTCTAGCTCTCCAAACTAAAAACCATGGTAGCTGCCAGTTGGGATCAGGGGGGAGGTAACTAAAATTCAGGTCGGAACTTAAAGGAATAAGCAGATCATTAGTGCTAAAATTATCTGCTTGTTCGGCGATTAATACTTTGATTTTGTGCTCTGAAATCTCAAGTGAATCATTGCTGAGGTAAAGGACAAGTTGTTCAAGAGTTCCAGATGGAATAGACTTAGGAATGTGACAATTGATGATGGCTTCTCTCTTTTGACCGGGAGAGATGGAATTTAAATCAGGATTATCCCAGAACACGGTTGATCCTTTTTCGGAAACAACTCTTAATGAGAATTTTTCTTCAGTGGTTCCGTTGTTTATAATTTGAATGGGGATAAAAAGTTGTTGTCCCGCTTGAGCTCGAAGGTTCTCTGGGGCTTTAAAATCTAGTCGGCGAATGCTCTTAACTAGGGTTGTTACGGTGAAGGATTTTTCGGTGTTTTTTGACGATAACCATAAGTCAAGATGATCTTCTACTCCTCCGAGCGCGGTCGCAGGAATGAGCAGGGAAAGCACCAAAAAATCCTTTTCTCCTGGCTCGATGGTAAACTGCTCACTTTCTCCCAACAAGGACCAGCCTTGAGAAGAGACGGCTCTGACTTTGAAGGTGACAGGCGTTTGCTGGTAATTATCGATCTGAAAAATATAAGTAATAACTTCTTCCGGACCTGCTTCTTGATTAGGAGGAAGGGTAACATAAACACCAGGTGAAAAAATCCTGGTACTTTCAGCCAATTGTAGCTTTGGGCTGAAAAATATAAAAAGGATTGTGGTTAAAAGGATGGTTACTTTCCTTTTCAAAAGGTCAAGTCCTTTCACTGATAAAATAAATTGCAGCCAATAGGATCGCTAGTTTCTATTAATTAGTTCTAAATATGATGAGAAAATACCTTTCAACAAATGCTAAAATATGATAATTTTACAAAAATAAAAAGAGGAAACTTCTGATTAAAGAGGAAAAAGATCTATAGATACCAAAAAAAGGGTTTAAGGAGGATGAGGGATGGGCACGATCGAACATTTAGCAGTTTGGGTTTGCGCAGTCTTTTTACTTTATAATGTCATTAAATTTCCTTATCCTTACTCAGCTCGTTTAGTACTAATGATTGTTTTTTCTGCTTTTCTGGTTCAATTCGGGTATTACGTTCTTAACATTTTTCCTACGCAAACTGATCTTGAATACCGCTGTATTAATCTAGGCCGCTCCACTCTGCCTTTTTTTATTTTATACTTCTCTTTTTATTATCCTTTCCCCAAAAAAATTATTTATCAAGCGCGATGGTTGACCCCTGTTTTAATAGTGCCCGTGCTAATATCTTTAATACTTACCGATCCTTTATTTTATCCTCAAGGAGCGATTAAACTGGTAGCGCCCTATTTAGTCAGTTGGATGGCGCTTTATCTCTTGTGGGGTTATTGGAATTTGCTCAGTTCCTTCCGCGGTATATTTTTGCAGGATATCCGGAAACAATTGTTCCTGTTAACAGTAGGAATAATGTTAATTTCGTGGGCTACTCTTTTTTCCGGAATCTTATATCCAGTGCTTGGCAAAGCATTCTACTACAAATTTAGTGGTTTATTTATTACTTGTTCTCTTATTCTTGTTTCCTACAGCTTTATCCGTTATGAATACTTTCAAAAACAGTTGAAAGAAAGGAATTCCAGACTGAATCGGGAAATTACTGCTGCTAGTAAGGGGTATTCGATCTTTTCACATGCAATCAAGAATTATCTTTCAGTTATTGATTATTTAGCTTCTGATTTTGCTATCGGAGATTACAATCATAGGATGGCGAAGATTAGGGAGCTTTGCCAAACTGTATCTGAACGTCTAAGTCATTTGGATCTATCGGTTCCAACGGGTAATTGGGGGACATTTGAACCAATTTCTCCCCTCTTGGAGGAGGTTAAAAATTCTCTTTCTGACTTGCCTCCCGAAATTAAGATTAATCTTGAGGTTAAGATGCCGGTAACCCCTGTTTATGTAGATAAACCTGCCCTCGTTCGTGTTTTTCAAAACTTAATTCGTAATGCGGTCGAAGCAATGCCCAATGGCGGGGATATATATATTGAAGCTCATCAAGAGGGGGACTATCTAATGATTACAATTACTGATCAGGGGATTGGTATTGAGGAGCAACGTTTGGGGGAGATCCTCTGGCCTTTTCAGACTTCTAAATCAATTTATGAGTCTTGGGGGTTGGGGCTCTCTTACTGTCAGTGGGTACTCTCTTATCATGGTGGGGGGATGACGATTGAAAGCGCTCAGGGGAGAGGAACGGTGATTAGAATATTATTATCGGTTGCGAAGTGGAGAGGAATCAGAAACAATATAGCATAATATTGTTTAAAGACGGTCAGAAAGGGAGAGAATAAAGAAAATTACTCTAAAGAGGTGTGGACTGATGACCGTTGCTTTAAAAATACTCCCACTATTTTTGGTCTTGTCTTTTCAAGGATGTAACCTTTGGGATTACTTAAAACCTCCTTCTCGGGAGCCGGCGCTGCCCCAGGGAAGCCGTACTGAGGCGAGGGAACTTTTGTATTCTTATCTTAACTCCCGAGTAGTTGGGGAAAGCACTGAAAATCTCCGCGCTTATTTGACAGAAGAGGCTTGGAATGATTACCGGAGTGGAAACTTAACTCTTCAATCTGGTAACAGTAAAGAATTTGTTGGGTATAAAATACTTGATGAGACGGATCTTTCCGGGGGGAGATATGCCTTTACCACTGTTATGCAGGGAGTGGACAGGGTGCGACCACAGGCGGAAAATACGACTGAAGATTTGATTGTTAGTTTTAGTAATGATGAATACCGGGTTTCTTCAGCTCGCTTGTTGCAGACAACTACCATCAGAACTGTTGGTGAAGATTTAATCTGGGTGGGCGCCGGGTCTGAAGGGAAGGAAAGTGAAGTTAAGATTTTTAACTTACAGGACTTTCCGCCAAGAATGGCGCCAATCGGAGGAACGAATGAGCAAGAATTTGGCGTTGGACGCAATGGATATTCGACGGTAGTTTTAAACCCAGAAGGACAACGAGCTGCTTTTGGGACTAGTGGCACGCACGGAGCAATGGCTGTGTTAACTTGGGAAGGGAAAATACCTGCTCCCGGGAGAGTTAAACTTATTCCTCTTGATCTCTTTTACGGAGGAAGAGTAAAACTACTTTCCTTCTCTCCAGACTCCAAGTATTTAGCTACAGAAATAGCCAGCCCGGCAGGAACAGACCGGGTTGAGATCTATCGCTCTGATCAGAGAAATAAACTTAACTTCCAGTTAGAACAGGCTTTTCCTATAGAACAGTATCATATCTCTTTTCAACATTGGGAAGTGAACAGTAAATCAATATTATTACGGGTAACCTCGGGACCAGAGCAAACCGGAGTTGAAGAAAAATTAGGGACTTGGCGAATTAACATTCAGACAGGAGAACGCGAGAAGGTTATCGGCGATTAAAACCAGGGAGGATACTTTGCATTGGGTTGATCGTAAAGGTCGAATCGGTGGAATCATTCATTGGTTGGATTTGCTCTTGCTGCTTGCTGTGGTCATGCTAATGATCAGGACAATAATTGTCTCTTGGCCACGATTTGATCGGAAGGAACAGAAGGACATTCGCCTGGAAATTCTGGTCTTAGGGTTCTCTACCGATTTGGCGGAGAGCATTGCTATCGGGCAGTGGGTAAAAGACCAAGCTTCCGGTGAGTTTATGGGTAAGATTATTCAAAAAGAGGCTTTTCCTACTCAGGTAAAAGCACGGGGGTTTGGTGAGCTTAATAAACCAGCGCTTTTTGAAAAACAGGATCTAATCCTGGTTTTGGAACGTTCAGGGAGAATAAATGAACGAGAAGGGATTTTTTTGGGAAAGGAGACCATCCGTTCTGGGCAAGAGAGGTTGTTTCATACTTTATATACTGAGTTTCCGGGGAAAATAAGCCGTATTTCTGTGGTTGGGGAGTGACTAAGGAGTTATCCGCCACCAGTTATTGGTTACTACAGCTTGTTTTGTGTTTACAAAAAGTTGTTAACGCCCTACTTAAGGTCAGAGGTTTAGTTAAGGATAGTCGGATTTTCATGGCTGTCCAGTGGTTGAGAAAAAAATTAGGCCCGGTGGGAGTTGAAGAGCAACAGGACCAACTCCAGTGGAGATTATATTGGGAACACTTTTTTCCTGCTATGCTCTTTTTTGTCTTATTATTTTCTGCTGATTCGCTTAGTTTTATTTTTTTTCTCCCTGGCCTTCTCTTCTCCTCATCTTTCCCCAGGAGAATAAGACCGGTTCTTCTCTGGAGCGCTTGGTCTTTTGTTTCCGCCTTGTTGGCGCCGAGCTTTCCTTCTGCTGTCATCAGTTTTTTTCAAGAGACCACTATCGTCCTGTCCGGCTTGGCAGCTGGGTTTTACAGCCGAGGCAAAAGAGAATGGTTTCAAATAATTCTCCTCTCTTTAGCGCTAGTGATCAGTCTGACTTTTCTTCAGGCTTATGCCGCGCCACCCTTTCCGCCGAGTTGGGTTCCACTTTCTGAAAAAGGGAAGATTCCGTTTCGGGTTACCGGCGCAGGGGATAATCCTAATCTAACCGGACTCTATTTGGCCTATATGTTACCGTTATTGTTAGTGGGATGGGAAAGTAAAAATGGGTATTGGAAAAAGATAGAAAGCTCCTGTTCGGGGATTTTATTTTTTCTTAGCCTACCTGCTCTTATTTTTACTTTTTCACGAACATCTTGGGTGGCTGCCGTTTTTACTCTGGTTTTTTATTGGTTGCCTAATGAAAAAGGGAAGATTATCCGTCTTATTTTGGTAATTATTATTATTGTTTGTATCTTTCCCCCCTTGGTCGCGCGGATACTGCATCATCCTTTTCAAAGCGGTACTTTTGAGTATCGAGTTCGAATCTGGAAGGAAACATGGGGGTTGGTACAGAAACATCCTGTTACCGGAGTGGGGAAAGAAGCGCTAATTTTTCACTTACATCATACACAGACCATGAGGGCAGATCATCTTCATAATCTATACCTTCAGTTGATAGTGGAAAAGGGGATCCCATCTCTTTTTATTATTTTTTGGATGGTTTATAATTTTATTTTGATACCATCATCGAGGAGTATTCACCAAAGCTCATTGCTGGAAAGGGGTATAAGAGCAGCATTACTTGGCCAATTAGTAGCTGGCTTAACTGAGAGTGTCTGGAATCCTCCATTGTTACATTTTTTATTCTGGTTCGGTTTTGCTTTGCTCAGAGAGGACTAGCTAAAAAAGGTTTGGCTCGGACTTTTGGGGTATGTAGGGGTGATTGAAAATGAAAAAAGTTTTTCTCTTTGGATATTATGGGTTTGGAAATCTTGGAGATGAACTTTTATGTGCGTATTATACTAGTTTGTTGGGCGCTCATTTTCCCGAATTGAAGTTAATTATTTTGAGGGATAAACCAAACGAACAAGAAATAGAGTATAAAACGGTCTCTCGCTGGAATCTTTGGCAGTTAAGTAAGATGATGGCCCCTGGCGATTTACTGGTAGGAGGGGGCGGTAGTATTTTTCAGGACGCAACCAGTAAAAGAAGTCTTTTCTACTATCTTGCTCTCCTAAGGCTTGCCGGCTGGCGGCACCTGGAAATTATCCTGGCAGGGCAAGGGCTGGGCCCTCTTTCTTCTTTGGGGAGGAGGCTGGTCGGGCCTTATTTAAACTCAGCTTTAGGAATCTCCTGCCGGGATCAGTGGTCATTAGCTACCCTGGTGGAAATGGGGGTTAATCGGCCTCTGTTGTATTTGGGGGTTGATCCTTTGTGGGATTTCCAGGCTCCGGAATTACTGTTCAAGCCGGCAAAAAGGCGGTATCGACCTTCTGCGCTTGGCTTTTTCTTTCGCAAAGAGGAGCGAAACAGAAAGCAGCGTCTACTTTTTAGGTTAAAGTTAAGGTTTGAAGGGTTAAGATTGATTACCCTCTTCCCTGAAGATTATCCGGTTGCCGAGGTGGTTTCCCAGGAGATAGGGGCGTCTCCGCCTCTTCTGTTAACAGAAGTAAGGGATTTAGCAGCAATTGCCCCGGAACTGACCATGGTTATTGGGGAGAGGCTTCATGGTCTTTTACTGGCGGCGAAGTATGGTCTACCGGGTATTGGGCTGAGTAATGATCCTAAGATTAAAGCTTTCTGCCAACAAATGGAATGGCCTTGTTTTTCGTGGCAGGATTTATGTGTTGAAAATTTAATGGTAATGGCAATAGAGGAGATTTTATCTGATCTCGGTTCGGCGGAACAGCAGGTTCTACAGAAGAGAACGGAGATGGAGAAAAAAGCGAGGGAGGAAAGGGATTGGTTTCTTCAGCTCATCGAGCAGACTTTAGTGAAGTAAGAAAAATCCTTGGTTTTCGAGTTAATATTATAAATCTTGAGGAAACGGTCGAACTTGTAGAGAAATTGCTTGCTTCCAGCCTGGAAAAGCAGGGGAAGAGAAGAGTGAGGATTGTCACTCTTAATCCTGAAATGTTGATGATGGGTGTAAAGGATCCACAGCTTTTCGTAGCTTTGCAGAGCGCAGATCTGGTTGTTCCCGATGGTATCGGTGTAGTTTGGGCTTTACGCCGGACCGGGGTTAAACAGCAACAAAGAGTCACCGGAATAGATTTAGTGGAAAAAGTAATAGCGAGACAAACTAATGGGCTAAGAATCTATCTACTAGGCGGAAAACCGGGAGTGGTTGAGGTTGCGGCTCTTAATCTTGTTCGCCGTTGGCCGGCGGTAAAAGTAGCTGGTTCGTATCATGGATACTTTCCCCCTGAGGAAAACCAGAAGATTATTCAAGATATTAATCAGGTGCGACCTGACCTACTGTTGGTTGGGATGGGGGTTCCGCGTCAGGAAATTTGGCTTCATAGCCACTGGCAAGCATTAGAGGCGTCGGTTGGAATCGGAGTGGGCGGTCTTTTTGATGTATGGGCGGGTAGAGTTAAAAGAGCGCCGAAGATTATGCGAAACATGGGGTTGGAATGGGTTTACCGCGCTTGGAAAGAACCAGAGCGGTGCAAGCGGCTCTTGGTTTTACCCGAATTTATGAGCAGGGTCTGGAGGGAAAGACTGACTAGTCGTCAACGTTAACCTTTAGATGGCACGTGAAAGAATGAAAATTACGACGAGCCATAGCGGTATTTGCC
>ENA-UOOR01000342-UOOR01000342.1-fermentation-metagenome-genome-assembly--contig:-NODE-342-length-68630-cov-59.149048_pt1 | contig 68630 bp, 61 predicted proteins | sample MGYA00245780_ERZ724029 | MGnify/ENA primary metagenome ERZ724029 (study PRJEB28704, sample SAMN03018315) | fermentation metagenome | biome: anthropogenic terrestrial biome; feature: soil; material...
TGTCAAGTACTATTTACATATACTTTTTGTCCACTTTCATGTGCAACGGTCTTTAGTAGGATAGTCCAAAAGCCGTCAGAGTGCCGTAGGCACGACAGTTCAGATAGTAGTAGGATAGTCCAAAAGCCGTCAGAGTGCCGTAGGTACGACAGTTTAGATAGTTAACGATGAGTTCTTAGTTGAAGATCGTTACGAAGAGCTACTGGTTGTCTTAGGGGCTCGTTCAGGATGTCGTTTGGCACGCAGATTCCGCGGAGCTGGTGTAGAAGCGTCATCTTGACGCTTTTTTCTGTCCACGAATTTACACTAATTAGGCGCTTCGCGCAATTGAATATTGGGGATTGAGGATTGCTGGTGTATCTCGTTTCTTTCACTTCATTCTTCGTGATGCTGGAGTATCTCGTTTCTTTCACCCCAAAAACTCACGATGTTCCTTTTCGGGGGCCCCGATCTCCGGAACGCTGGTGTATTTCGTTTCTTTCACCCCACAAAATGGCTACGCAATTTTGCGGGGGCCCCAGTCTCCGGGATGCTGGAGTATCTCGTGCCTCCGGCACGTTCCCGTTATTGCGCCTCTCCTGAGGCGTCAATCCTAATAAAAGCGAAGGCGAAGCCTGAGCATCCACCGACGCGTAAACGTCGCCAACTACGCACTAAGAACTACGAACTAGTGCACCGCGAGCGTCAGCGAGCAGAGTCCCATCGGGACGTCAGTTTAGATAGTTTCGATAGTCACGAAATGCCATCCCTCCGGGGTTTTGTGCGGCACTGTTGTTTCGGCGGAATGGCCTACGGGCTGTTAAACGGTGCTGCATCTTATCTGTCGTAACTATGGCACTTAGCGATGCTGATACATAATCCCTCAGATATCTATTTTTAAACGTGCCGGAGGCACGAGGGTACAGGAACGCGCCAGAGGCGCGAGATACACCAGCCAAACAGAACTGATAAACCTTGAACGTGCCGGAGGCAGGAGCTTTAGATTGGCAGATTGCAGAATTGGTCGCAGAGACCCTTTGGGATGGCAAGATGTTCTCTACCTCACAAAATGGCTACGCAATTTTGCGGGGGCCCCAGTCTCCGGGATGCTGGAGTATCTCGTGCCTCCGGCACGTTCCCGTTATTGCGCCTCTCCTGAGGCGTCAATCCTAATAAAAGCGAAGGCGAAGCCTGAGCATCCACCGACGCGTAAACGTCGCCAACTACGCACTAAGAACTAAGCATACTTGTGTATCTTGTTTCTTTCACCCCAAAAACTCACGATGTTCCTTTTCGGGGGCCCCGATCTCCGGAACGCTGGTGTATTTCGTTTCTTTCACCCCACAAAATGGCTGCGCAATTTTGCGGGGGCCCCGATCTCTGGCACGTTCCCGTTATTGCGCCTCTCCTGAGGCGTCAATCCTAATAAAAGCGAAGGCGAAGCCTGAGCATCCACCGACGCGTAAACGTCGCCAACTACGCACTAAGAACTACGAACTAGTGCACCGCGAGCGTCAGCGAGCAGAGTCCCATCGGGACGATAGTTTAGATAGTTTCGATAGTCACGAAACGGCTTGAGTGCCGTAGGCACGACAGTTTAGATTCCCTGCAGTACCACCATTATCACTCTATACCGCAAAGCTTTATGCCGCTATAGACCACTAAAACCAAAGGAATCACCTGATTTCACCCTGCCTTATCGCCGTTCATCACTTCTTAATCAAGCGTTAATCAAGCGTTAATTATTAACGCTTGATTAACGCTTGATGACCACTTGATTAACACTGTTTACAGAGCTGACAGTGAGATTGGGAATTTTGTCTTCTGATTTCTGATTTTTTCCGATTATGTCTGATTTTGGTCCATAATCATGATCGGGTAATGACCCACAGTTATGATCCACAGTAATGATAATCCATTGTATGTTGTTAACCGGATATCCTGCTGATACTTTGATGAGCAGTATTGTGCCAAAATTATCTGACTCTGAAGCATTGGAATTTTTCACCTTTTGGGATCCTCGTCCTTATCACCGGTCTATGTTTTGGGCGAGTGTAAGCCGCGCAAATCTTTGAAAGCCGGGAGTTCAAGCAAGAAATGGGTCAAATTGCCGCCGATTTTCTTCTTGCTATTCAGATAATGCTTGCTTGCATATAGATCCAAGCCAATTTTAAAGGTAGCTCTGCACAGAGAATTACATTGACATAAAGAGCGAATCTAAAAGCTTGGAAAAAAAACTATTTTACGTAGCAGTACAAAAGGAGTACACATGCCGTATATTTCTAATACTGATAGAGATAGACGGGAGATGTTTGCCAAAATAGGTGTCCAAAGTTTTGACGAACTTATCCGGGCTATTCCTGAAAAATTCCGCCTGAAAGGTGGTTTAAAACTGGATAAAGCGCTATCTGAAATGGAGATAACGCAGAAGATTAAAAGCCAAACCTGCAATAATGTTTGCGCGCAAAGTGCCAATTCATTCCTTGGTGCGGGCGTCTATGATCATTTTATCCCTGCCGCGGTGGACAGCATTGTTTCCCGTCCGGAGTTCTATACCGCTTACACGCCATATCAGGCTGAAGTAAGCCAGGGCACACTGCAATTTATATATGAGTATCAGACCATGATTTGCGAACTTACCGGCATGGAGATTGCCAATGCTTCGATGTATGACGGAGCCAGCGCTATAGCCGAAGCCATTTTGATGGCGGTTCGCAAAAATAAACTGGAAAAAGCCTTATTGCCCGCTACACTGAATCCTGAATATGTGAAAGTGATCAAGGCCTATACCGAGGGTGTAGGAGTAGAATTGCTTACTATTCCCGGCAAAGACGGCGTTGTCGACCTTTCTGCCATGCGGCAGATGCTGGACGGCAGTGTGGGTTCTGTAGTGATGCAGAGTCCAAACTTTTTTGGAAACATCGAAGACGCCAAGATGATCTCAGACATTGTCCATGCGCAAGAAAAATGCTTGATGATCGCAGCGGTTGATCCGATTTCCCTGGCAATACTGAATTCTCCCTCCGAGTATGACGCGGATATAGTTGTCGGCGAAGGTCAGGCCCTGGGCAACAGCATGTATATGGGTGGCCCGCTCTTTGGGTTCTTTGCCACAAAGCTGGATATGAGCCGTCTGATGCCCGGCAGAATCGTGGGTGGCACACTGGACAAAGAAGGCAATCGCGCTTATGCCCTCACTCTTCAAGCCCGTGAACAGCATATCCGCAGGGCGAAAGCAACTTCAAACATTTGCTCCAACCAATCCTTGTGCACTCTCGCTGCGACGGTGTATATGAGCCTGATGGGGCGCGAGGGTTTGCGCGAAGCAGCCATTCAAAGCACTCAGAAAGCTCACTATCTGGCCGCTGAACTGAGCAAGATCGATGGCATAATGTTGAAACATCCTGCAGCGACCTTCTTCAAAGAATTTGTGATCTCTACTCCCATTGCGGCACAAAGCATCATCGAAAAGATGTTGCCTCGCGGCATTTATGCGGGGGTGGAATTGGGGAAAAACGAACTGATGCTGGCAGTTACAGAGAAAAAGACGAAGGCAGAGATTGATGACTTTGTAAAAGCGATGCAGGAGGTGTGTAATGCCTAAGACTGTTTTTGAATATTCATCTGCCGGGCGCAAGGGCGTGAGCCTGCCATCTCGCGAGATCGATACACCCTTAGACAGCCTGATTCCCACCAAATTTCACCGGGCAAAAACAGCCCGTTTGCCGGAACTGAGCGAATTGGACGTGATGCGTCACTACATAAAGCTATCGCAGCAAAACCACTTCATTGAAAAAGGCTTGTATCCACTGGGTAGCTGCACAATGAAGTACAATCCCAAGATACACGAAAGTCTGGCGCGTCACACTTGTTTTGCAAACATCCATCCCTATCAGCATGAGAGCACTTTGCAGGGTGCTTTGGAATTGCTGTATGAATTGCAGGAAGATCTGGCAGAGATATCCGGTATGGCAAAAGTGACTTTGCAACCCGTTGCCGGTGCGCAGGGTGAATTTACCGGAATCAAGATAATTGCTGCTTACCACAAGGCCAAAGGCAACACTCACAAAACCAAAATCATTATCCCGGATAGCGCGCATGGCACCAATCCCGCCACCTGTCATTTGGTTGGCTTTGATGTGGTAGAGCTGAAGTCCAATGCCGAGGGCCGTTGCGATATAGCCCGTTTACGAGAATTGGTAGATGAAAACACTGCCGGATTTATGCTAACCAATCCCAATACTTTGGGTCTGTTTGAGACTCAGATCGAAGAGATTGCCGAGATTATGCACAGCGTGGACGCGCTGATCTATATGGACGGTGCGAATCTGAATGCGCTACTGGGCATAGTCCAGCCCGGTAAGATCGGTTTTGACATCATGCATTTCAATCTGCACAAGACCTTTTCCACTCCTCATGGTGGGGGGGGGCCCGGTGCCGGCCCGGTGGGCGTAGTGGAAAGATTGATTCCCTATCTGCCGGTTCCCACTATTAGTAAGGATGACGCCGGTTATCATCTGGATTACGCCCACGAAAGCACGTCGATAGGGAAAGTACACACTTTCTACGGGAATTTTGCCGTATTGCTTCGTGCCTACATCTACATCAAGATGTTGGGAGCGGAAGGTTTGCGCAGAGTAAGTGAAAACGCCATTATCAATGCCAACTATCTGATGGCGATCTTAAAAGATTATTACCACATTCAACATCAGGAATACTGCATGCATGAGTTTGTGGCAGATGGAACCAGACAGAAAAAAGAACATGGAGTATCCACTCTGGATATTGCCAAGCGTCTGTTGGATAAGGGTTTTCATGCCCCAACCGTGTATTTCCCGCTGATCATTCCGGAAGCGATGATGATTGAGCCAACCGAGAGCGAAAGCTTGGAATCTCTGAACGCTTTTGCTCATGCAATGATAGAAATAGCGCAGGAAACTGAGCAAAATCCGGAATTACTACATGAAGCGCCTATCACTACTCCGGTGAGACGGGTAGACGATGTGCGCGCCGTGAAAGAACTCGATCCCATCTTCAAAATCGAGGAATAAATTTTACTAGGAGACCCAATGAAGAAACTATCAATAATTATCCTCGCACTTATCGTAGCAGCAGGAGTATACGCTCAAAATGTGAAACTGGGCTGGGTAAATACAGACCGCGTACTTGTCGACAGCAATGAAGCAGCGGAAATCGCCAGATTGTTCCAGCTTGATCGTCAGAACTGGAGCAACCAGATTCGTGCTCTGGATGAAGAAATCAAGCAAATGGAACGCGATTTTGAAATCCGCCGTCTATCGATCAGCGAAGCTAACAAGCGGGAGCTTCAAGGCCAGATTACCAGCAAGAAAGAAGAAGCCGGACGCTTGCTGGAAGAGTATTTTGGTGAAAACGGAAGAGCCGAACAGCGCTATCGTGAGCTTATCGATCCGCTCACCAAGAAGATTCACGACATCATTACCAAGATTGCTGAAGACGAAAAATATACCATGATCCTGGACGTGAGCATGGGTGTGGTACTCTATGCCGCTCCTTCCATCGATCTTACAGAACAGATTTTGCAGGAACTGAATAAAGATACTATCCAGCCCGGAGAGGATGCAGATAAGACCATCCCCGGCATGGAAGAAAGCAAAGATCCTTTTGCCGACAAGCCGATGGAAGGTTTTGGCGGCTTTACAGACGATTTTGGCGGTGACGAAAAGTTTGAGGACAAGAAGCCCTGATCATGAAGAAGTTTAGGCAACATATTGGTGCTCAGGAGGTAATCGCCGCTACCAAGGGCCAATGGGTAGGACCCAGGGAAATCAAGCTGGACAGTGTGTGTGAAGCCGGCGAAGCCTTGTCCGGTTCTGTGATCTTCTGCGAACAAGAACGTTTGGTGGAGATAGTAAAAGCATCTTCTGCGGGCTTGATCGTCACCAATGCGGAATATGCGGCACACTTCTCCGGAAGGAGCCTGCTGATCTGCGAAAAGCCATATTTCAGCTTTATGAGCCTGGTAGCTTTTTGGCTGAAACTGGATGCCGGAGAGCAGCTCTACTTTATTCATCCCAGCGCGATCATCGATCCCGGTGCTCGCTTTGAAGGTGAAGTGGCCATAGGTGCCTATACTGTAATTGGCGCGAATGTCACTCTGGGGAAGGGCGTCCGCATCGGCGCGGGGTGCCATATCGCAGAAAATTCCAGAATCGGTGCTTCCAGCGTGTTGCATGATGGAGTACATGTGTATTCCGATACCGAGATTGGGAAAAATTGTGAGATCCACAGCGGAGTAGTATTGGGAGCTGATGGTTTTGGCTATCTACTGCTCGAAGGCCGCCAGACCAAGATTCCTCAGGTGGGCAATGTGGTGATTCACGATGATGTGGAGATTGGCGCAAACAGCACCATCGACCGGGCCACATTGGGCTCTACCATCGTGGGCAAAGGTACCAAGATCGACAATCTGGTGCAGGTAGGCCACAATTGTGTGATCGGACAAAACAGTGTCCTTTGCGCTCAGGTCGGCCTGGCCGGTAGTACGATCGTGGGGGATTATGTGTATCTGGCCGGTCAGGTGGGCGCTGCGGGTCACATCAGCATCGGCGACAGAGCAATGATTGGCGCGCAGAGCGGTTTGGCCGGCAGTGTTCCTGCAGGAGCGCGTTTCTTTGGCACACCCGCTGCGGATGCTAATCATATGAAACGTGTATTTGTGGCACAAAAACACTTACCCGAGATGTTGCGGGATTATCAAAAAAGACTCAAGGAAGACAAGTAATGAGCGAATACAAACATACCATCGGTTCTGAGGTATCTTACACCGGGATCGGTCTGCACAGTGGTGAAATCTCCACAATTCGGTTCAAACCGGCAGCTTGTGATGATGGCATTGTGTTTATTAGAGTTGATCTGCCCGAGCATCCGGAAATTCCGGCTGATATCGACCATGTGGTGGATATCTCCCGGGGGACCACTATCGGAGTGGGGAATGCGACCGTGGGCACCATCGAGCATGTGCTCTCTGCCATCAAAGGCTTGAATCTGGACAATGTTCGCATCGAGATCGATGGTCCCGAAGCACCTGTGGCGGATGGCAGTCCCATCGTGTTTTTCAACCTTTTGAAACAAGCCGGAACCGTGCAACAGGACAGTGAGAGAGTCTATTTTGAGATTGAGGGACCCATCAGCTTTTCAGCTCCCAAAGAAAACGTGGATGTGGTAATCGTGCCCTCCAACGAATTGAAAGTAACTTTCATGATAGACTATAAACATCCCTATTTGGGCACTCAATATACCTGGTTGCCAAATATCGATGTGTATGAGAAAGAATTTGCCGGTGCCAGAACCTTTTGCTTCATCAAAGAGATCTTACAATTGAAGGAAATGGGACTCATCAAGGGTGGATCTTTGGAAAACGCACTAGTGATAGCGGAACCCGGCATCAACGAGGATGAACTGAAGCACTTGCAGGATGTATTTGGCTATCACGAAAAGGTGACGGTCTCCGATGAAGGAATCTTGAACAGCCATCCCTTGCGATATTATAATGAATTTGTGCGTCACAAAGTATGTGACCTTTTGGGCGATATCATGCTCTTGGGCGTGCCCATCAAGGGTCATATTCTGGCAGCCCGCAGTGGGCATAAAACCAATGTGGAGCTGGTAAAAAAGCTAAGGCAGATACAGAAGAAACAGGAACTGCAACAGATATATCAGAAAACCAAAAGCAAAGAAGTGGTTTTTGATATCAACGCCATTATGCGCATCATCCCGCATCGCTATCCCTTCCTTCTGGTAGATAAAATATTGGAATTTGTACCCGGTGAAAGCATCGTGGGCATGAAAAACGTAACTATAAACGAGCCCTTCTTTCAGGGGCATTTTCCCGGTCACCCCATCATGCCGGGTGTGCTGATTATCGAAGGAATGGCACAGGCGGGCGGCATTATGCTGCTGAATCAACTGGACAACCCGCAGGATTATGTGGCCTATTTCGCTTCCATCGACAACGTGAAATTCCGCAAACCGGTGATGCCCGGAGATACATTGCGCTACGAACTGAGCGTGATATCCTTGAAACGTTCGCTGGCCAAGATGCACGGAGATACCTATGTGAACGGGGAAAAGGTTGCAGAAGGCGACTTTATGGCAATGATTACGAAGAGGAATATATGAACAAGATACATCCCACAGCCATCATCAAAGAAGGAGCCAAAATCGGTGCCAACTGTGAGATCGGACCCTACTGTGTGATCGGTGAAAACGTCATCCTGGGGGATGACAACATTCTGCACAACAACGTAATACTGGATGGACATACCAGCATCGGAAAGGGAAACAAGATCTTTTCCTTCGCAGTCTTGGGGACAGACCCGCAAGACCTGAAATATGCCGGAGAACCGAGTCGGCTGAGAATTGGCGACTACAACACCATTCGGGAATTTGTAACCATCAATCGCAGTAATCAGATGCAGGAAGATACAGTGCTGGGCTCGAACAACCTGATCATGGAATATGTGCATATCGCGCACAATTGCCAGATCGGCAGCAATTGTATCATCGCCAATGTGGTCCAATTAGCGGGGCACGTGCATGTTCACGATTTTGCTACCATCGGCGGTGTAACGGCAGTACATCAATTTGTCCACATCGGAACTCAAGCCTTTGTGGGCGGTGCTTCCGCTATAAAGAAAGACATTGTGCCTTTCTCTCGCGGACAGGGCAATCCCTATCAGACTGTGGGCTTGAACAGCGTGGGTCTGATGCGCAAGGGTTTTTCCAATGAAGCAATTGCCGGCATCAAGGAGATATATAACCTGTTTTACCGCAGCAAACTGAATACATCACAGGCTTTGGAAAAGGTCGAAACTATGGAATTGGACGATTTTCAGAAAGTCTTTGTTGACTTTGTAAAAGCCGCAGATCGCGGCATTTCGAACTGATTTGAACTATGTATCCCAATTTTCAACCCGGTAAATTCCGGGTTTTTTGGTGCCGCAAAAAGGGGAACAGATACCGCCGGTTCTTTAGGAACCTTGACAAAATATGACGCGATAAATACTGTGCAATTTATCTGAAGAAATGGAGTCACAATGGAGATAATGCTTTCCGCCCTTGCTCAGTTTCAGCTTTCTCAGCTGATCATGATAGTCGTGGGCATAGTATTGATATGGCTGGCGATCAGCAAGAAATATGAACCGGCACTGCTGTTGCCGATAGGTTTTGGTACTATCCTTACAAACATCCCCATGTCTGCCGCTATAGGAGAGCATGGACCTTTGACAGTGTTGTTCAAAGCCGGGATCGATACCGAGCTTTTCCCGCTGCTCATCTTTATCGCCATTGGGGCTATGATCGATTTTACTCCACTGCTCAAGAATCCTTTCATGTTGCTTTTTGGCGCTGCGGCGCAATTTGGCATCTTTGTAACGATCGTGGTGGCCGCGGCTTGGGGTTTTGACATCAAGGAAGCTGCGTCGATCGGCATCATCGGAGCTGCAGATGGCCCTACCTCCATCTATGTGGCAAATCGCTTTGCACCCAATCTGTTGGGTCCGATCTCGGTAGCGGCATATTCGTATATGGCTTTGGTGCCCATCATTCAGCCCCCGGTTATCAAAGCTCTTACCACCTCCAAAGAGCGTAAAATCCGCATGGATTATCATAGCGGTGATGTGTCCCAGACCGTCAAGATTTTATTCCCTATCGCCATCACCATTGTGGCCGGGATCTTTGTTCCCGCTTCTTTGGCTTTGATCGGTTTTCTGATGTTCGGCAATCTTTTACGCGAATGTAAGGTGCTGGACAGTCTATCCAAAAGCGCTCAAAACGAACTGGGCAACATCGTTACAATCCTTCTGGGCATTACCATCGCCAGCAAGATGCAGGGAGAGTATTTTCTGCGTCCGCAAACCCTCTTTATCCTCGTCTTGGGTTTGGTGGCCTTTATCTTCGATACTGCTGGCGGCGTGCTGTTTGCCAAGCTCTTGAATTTGCTACGCAAGGATAAAGTAAATCCCATGATTGGTGCCTGCGGGATATCGGCATTTCCGATGAGCGCACGGGTAATCCACCAGATGGGCCAAAAAGAAGATCCTTTCAACTTTCTGCTGATGCCGGCAGTTAGCGTAAATGTTGGCGGACAGATCAGTTCTGTAATCGCCGGAGGCATAATCCTGTCCCTATTGGCATAGGAGAGTATATGAATACCAAGCTGGAAGAATTACTGGAAAAAGCCAGAGAAGCGGCAAAAGCCGCCTACGCCCCTTATTCGGGTTATAAAGTCGGTAGTGCGATTCGTTGTGCTGATGGCAGCATCTACACCGGCTGCAATATCGAAAACGCATCTTATTCGCTAACCATCTGTGCCGAGCGTACAGCCATCTTCAAAGCTGTGAGCGAAGGACATAAGGATTTTAGCGCGATAGCGATCTATGCGGACAGCGACAAAGCCTTTCCGCCTTGCGGAGCATGCCGCCAGGTAATCATTGAATTTGCGCCGAACATACCCGTGTTATACGCGAATCAGAATGAAACCATCGAAAGCTCAATCGAAAAACTCTTGCCGGGGGCATTTCGACTGTGATGAATTCGGCTCTGCTGCGGGACTGCAGAATCTGCCCCAGAGAATGCGGAATCAATCGCTTCTCAGAGACTGGTTTCTGTCAGGCACCGGCTGAGCTCAAGATCAATCTGGCTCAATTGCATTTCGGTGAAGAGCCCCCCATTTCCGGTACCAGAGGTAGCGCTACCGTGTTCTTCTCTCATTGCAATCTGCGCTGTGTGTTCTGCCAGAACTATTTGATCAGTCGGGAAGGGCATGGGCACACTATCTCCGAAACAGACCTTGTAGATCTGTTTTTTGCCCTTGAGGAGCAAGGTGCTCACAACCTGAACCTGGTAACGCCCACTCATTATAGTCCCCAGGTGCAAAGCGCGCTGGAACTGGCAAAAAGTAGCGGACTGAAGATCCCGGTCTTGTGGAATAGCAGCGCTTATGAAAAAGTGGAAACCCTGCGGCGTCTGGAAGGGTTGGTGGATATCTATCTGCCGGATTACAAATATGCTCACAAAATATATGCCGGGAAATACTCTCATGCCGCGGATTATCCCATTGTCGCCCTTGCCGCCATCAAAGAGATGTATCGCCAGGTCGGAAACCTTCAATTGAATGATGAAGCTTTGGCAGAGCGGGGGATATTGATCCGCCTGCTGGTCTTGCCGCATTCTCTGGCGGGCACAAAAAAGAGTTTGAACGCAATTTATGACGAGTTTGGCACAAATATGGCACTTAGTTTGATGGCACAGTATTATCCTGCTGCGGATGCATACCGCTATCCGGAACTTTGCAGGGGAATCGAGCCGGGTGAGTATCAGGAAGTAGTAGAACTTGCCTTGGAGCTCGGTTTCAAGCGAGTGTATGTGCAGCAGCTATCCAGCGATGATCTCTGGACTCCGAAGTTCAAAAGCAGCGATAGTACTATGACAATAAACCATTGCCAGAAATGAGAATTATGAAAAAAATATATATCTGTATCTTGATCTTGTTCACCCTTAGCCTTGTATGGGGGCTCCGTATCCAGATTCAAGGAGATGGCGGAAGGATAAACATTCCGGAAAAAGATATCGACGGAGTGCCTTATCTGGCCATCAAAGATGTAAGCCCCATCTTTCGTTGTATCCAAAAGCAAGAACGAACGGATCAGCGGCTATACCTCCACATCTACGGCGAAACCTTCATCTTTTTGGAGGGCACCCAATACTACAGCTACAAGATCGATTCCTTCAATATGCAGTATCCTTTGGCGCGCATCGGCGGAGATTACTATCTGCCCCGCAATTTCTTCACAGAGCATCTGCCCATGCATTTCCCCGGTGAACATATCTATCGGGATTCCATTCTGCAGATTCACAAACCGGTGGATCACAGCGTACAGGTAATCGTACTGGATCCGGGCCATGGCGGGAAAGACCCCGGTGCAGTAGGCAAAAAGCTAAAGGCGAAAGAAAAAGAAATAAATCTGGATGTGGCATTGAAACTGAAACGAATGTTGGAGACAGAGCTCGGTGTTACAGTATTGATGACTCGCTCCGACGACCGTTTTGTATCTCTGGGAGATCGCACCCGCTACGCCAACGAAAACAAAGCAGATCTCTTTGTGAGCATACATGCGAATGCCTCCAAAAGCAGTGCCCCCAAAGGGACTGAGACCTATTATCTGTCTACTGCCATGACCAGTGACGCGCGAGCAGTGGAAGCCCTGGAAAACCAGGTGGTAGACCTCTATGAAGGAGGAGCGTCTGCTCGCAGCAAGTATGACGATCTGGATTTTATCCTTAGTGATCTTAGTCAGACAGAGCACTTGGAAAGCAGCAATGAACTCGCGAGTAGCCTTCAGCAAAACCTGATTGCCGGCACTCAAGCATACGATCGTGGGGTTAAACAAGCAAATTTCTACGTACTCAGAGGTGCTTTTATGCCCTCAGTGCTTATAGAACTTGGTTTTATTTCGAATCCGGATGAGGAACGGCTGTTGGTAAACGACGAATATCAACAGCGCCTGGCCCGGACCATATTTGAGGGGATCAAACGCTTTAAATACCGATACGATAGGATTCGCAACACATGATTAGTCTTAACAAGAAAAAGTCGATCAAGGAAGAGCTGGAAACAGAATTGGAGATGAATCTGGATCCGGTTACTATCGCAAAAAACGCTTTTATCAGCAACATCAGCCACGAGATTCGCACACCCATGAATGCCATCATGGGCTTTGCGCAAATGCTGAAAAACACCGATCTGGACCCTCAGCAATCAGATTATCTGGATGTGATCCTGGATAGCGGGAAGAAACTCCTGCTCCTGATCGGCAACTTGCTGGATCTTTCCAATCTGCAAATGGGCAGAACCAATTTGTATCCGGTAGATTGCGATCTGGACAAGATGATCGAGCGAGTCTGGTCTCAATATCGCCCCCTGATAGCTGAGAAAAACCTGAAGCCGATACTGGAGATTCCGCCAGATCTCCCTATCGCCATTGTGGATGAGGAAAAACTGGAGCGCGTGCTCTGTTTCATCCTCTCAAACGCCATCAAATTCACTACAATCGGTTCTGTGGCTTTGCGCATGGAATTGATGGATTGCTCCAGCGAATATCCCTGGTTGGACATTGAAGTAGAAGATACCGGATGCGGGATCGAACCGGAACGGCTCAGATATATCTTTCAGGCTTTTGAGCAAGCGGATAACAGTATTACCAGAACCTTTCCGGGCTTGGGACTGGGGCTTGGTCTTTCCAGCAAAATAGTGGAGCTTTTAGGCGGTGAAATCAGTGCCACATCCACTGTGGACCAAGGTAGCTGTTTCCACATGAAGATACCCGTGGAACTGCATTAATGCCGTTGGCCATCAAATCCATTGAGCCGGGCAGTCTGGCCGATGATGCGGGTATAAAAGCCGGTGAAAGCATTGTAGAGCTTAATGGTATTGATATCCGGGACTTTTTGGATCTGGAGTTTTACGCTTCGGATTACAAACTCGACTTCGTGTTGAAAGACAATGCCGGAACAGAGAGGAAACTTACAATATATCGCGAAAGTGCCCGCCCCCTGGGCATCACTCCTTTTGAGTACAGACACCGGAACTGCAACAATCACTGCATTTTTTGCTTCATCGATCAAATGCCTCCCGGTATGCGCAGGACGCTTTATGCCAAGGACGACGACTACATCTTCTCCTTTGTGTTTGGCAATTACATCACGCTCACAAATCTATTGGAAGCAGATCTATCGCGCATTTGTGAACAGCATATCAGCCCACTCTATGTATCCTTGCACAGCACAGATAATATTCTGCGGCAAAAGCTGATCCGCTCAGCAAAGCCGCAGGATGCCATGCAGATTCTCAGGAGACTGGCTGGATGTGGCATCAGCTTTCACACTCAGATCGTATGCGTCCCCGGTTATAACGATAAAGAAGAACTGAAGCGCAGTATCGGAGACCTGATGGATCCGGCTTTAAACGTGGAATCTATAGGCGTGGTACCCGTGGGCCTCACGAAATACCGAAAAGGACTGTGTGAATTGAAGACATTCGATTCTGCTACAGCTGCGGAAACGCTGGATATAATAGCCACTTTGAGAGAGCAATACGATAGCGATATCATCTTTGCTGCAGACGAATTCTACTCTTTGGCAGGGCGCGATGTCCCTCTGGGAGATTACTATCTGGATTATCCCCAAATAGAAAACGGCATCGGTATGCTGCGTTGCACTCAGATAAATTTCAACAAGCGCAAGCGGTCATTTTTGAAGGAATTGCGCAAAAGTGATTCGAACTATACCTTTGTGTGCTCCCAAAGCGCGGAACGATGGATCAGGCATATCGTGGAGAGCCTGGCAAAGCGCTTGCCGGATCGCAGATTGGAGCTTCAAGTGATCCGCAACGATTTCTTTGGTGAGCATGTAACAGTGGCCGGCCTCATCACCGCTGAAGACATCACCGGGCAATTGAAGCCTGCACCCGATACCACAATCGTATTGCCGGCTTGCATCTTTAACCACGAGGGTTACACTTTGGACGGCAAGACGATTGGGGATCTGTGCACAGTAATGAAGAGGGATATATTGGTCGTCGATCCACTCTGGGAAGACTGGCAACGTCATGGATAAAGATTTTTCTTGAATGATTTCCGCCCTAATATATCTTGACTCACAATCGATCAATATGGTTAAAGGAGCTATCAATGCGTACAATACAAGGAAATCTGGTTTCCAAAGGCTATCGTTTTAGCATCGTTGTAAGCCGATTCAATGAGGCCATCAGCGGAAAACTGCTGGAGGGGGCTCTGGACTGTCTGCGCCGTAGTGAAGTGCGCGAAGATGACATTACTGTGATCTGGGTGCCGGGAGCTTTTGAGATTCCACTGCTTGCTCAGAAAGCCGCTGCAGACCCCGATACAGACGCGGTCATCTGCCTGGGCGCAGTAATCCGTGGGGGCACGCCTCACTTCGAATACGTGTCCTCAGAAGTTAGCAAGGGTGTGGCTCAAGTTGCTTTGCAGAGCGGCAAACCGGTTATGTTTGGAGTTCTGACCACCGACAGCGTGGATCAAGCCATTGAACGCGCCGGCACAAAAGCCGGGAACAAGGGCTTCAGCGCGGCGTTGAATGCCGTGGAGATGGTTAGTTTGATCAGGGAGATGCAAAATGGGCCAGCGTCGTAAAGCGCGCGAATTTGCCGTTCAGTGCATATATGCACTGGATTTTGCCGAAGTTTCAGGGGATTTTCGGGAGTATGGATTGCTCAATGAATATCCCGAAGTGCTAAGGCAATTAACTTCTGCCGAACACATCAGCCCGAGTTCGCCAGTGTATGCCTTTGCCGATGAATTGGTGAAGAACACTATCATAAACATTGAAGACATCGAAGCAGAAATAGATAAATATACGGAGCACTGGTCTCTGGAATCCATCGCGCATTTGGACAAAAGTATCCTGATCGTAGCGGTGTATGAGCTGATGTTCACGGACACTCCGGCGCCTGTCATCATCAATGAAGGCATCGAGATCGCCAAAAAGTTTTGCAGCGAACACACCGGAAAGTTCATCAACGGAATTCTGGATGCCATCAACAAAGGCATACCTCATAGTATGCCGGGAAGGCAATTGCCCACTTGATCCGAATGAAGATTAGCTGCAGCATCGGCGTTTTTGCCCACAATGAAGAAGCAAACATCCTACATTTGCTGAAAGCCCTCAGCGGGCAAAAGCTGGATCGGGCCCAGATAAAGGAGATAATAGTAGTCTCCAGTGCCAGCACGGACAAAACCGACGATCTGGTGAGGCAATACGCTTTGGAAGATCCCAGGTTGAAGCTGTTTACACAAGCAAAACGGGAGGGCAAATCCAGCGCGATTAATCTCTTCATAGAGAATTCATCAGAGCCTGTATTGGTGGTGATCTCCGGAGATGTGATTCCCACTGAACACACGATTGAGCTTTTGGTAAGCGCTTTCAGCGATCCTCAAACCGGAGCTAGCGGAGGCCGGCCCCTGCCGGTAAACAGCGACCGTGATTTCATCGGTTATTGCGTTAACTTGCTATGGCGCATGCATCACAGAATGGCACTCAGATCGCCCAAGCTTGGCGAGATGATAGCCTTTCGCAGATTAATGTCAAGCATCCCCAGGGAATCCGCTGTCGATGAAGCCAGCATTGAAGCCATCGTGCGTCAGCATGGCCTGAAACTGCGCTACATTCCCGAAGCCGGGATCATCAACAAAGGGCCCGAAACATTCAGGGATTTTGTGAAACAACGCCGTCGCATTCAAAACGGGCATCTGTGGCTGATGAAACACCAAAATTATCAGGTAGTATCACAAAACAAGGGCACCCTTCTCAGCATTCTGAAAGAAGAAATAATGGCAAACCCTACTGATTTGCCGCGCCTTGCCGGAGCCGTATTATTAGAGATATATTGCCGTCTCTTGGGCTCTTGGGATTACTATGTAAAAGGCAAAAACCCATTTACCTGGGATATCTCCAGCAGCACAAAGAAGATAAAAGCTTAAGGAACAGCATGCTATATATAATGATTCGCATCATCGGATACTGGTTAATGAAGCATCTTGGCTTTCCCCGGATTTTGCCCATGAACTACACAGTGAGCCTGCTCTATTCCTGCAATTCACGCTGTAGTACCTGCCGAATCTGGAAGAAAAAGGCGAACAACCTGAGTCCTGAGGAATATAGAAAGATATTTCGCAGTGTAGGCAGAAGCCCTTACTGGATCACATTCAGCGGGGGAGAGCCCTTCCTGCGCCGGGATATAGTGGAAGTGATTTCCTCGATATACAAAATCTCTCGGCCCCGCATCATAAACATTCCCACCAACGGTCTTCTGGTAAGTACCATCGTAGAGAAAGTGGAAGCAATCGCTCTGGCATGTCCCAAATCCCAGATCATCATCAATGTATCCATCGATGGCATTGAGGCTCAACACGATGAGATCCGCAATGTACCCGGCAACTACAAAAAAGCGATCTCCACATTCCATAAATTGAAAGCCCTCAAATTACCGAATCTGCAAGTGGGCATCCACACCGTGATTTCCCGCTTCAATGTGGAAAGCTTTTATTCTATAGCCAATGAGCTGATGCGTCTGCAACCGGACAGCTATATCACCGAAATCGCCGAAGAGCGTGTGGAACTGGATACCATAGGGCTGGATATCACTCCCGGCAAAGTGGCATACAAATCTGCCATCGATTTTCTGATTCACCGCATCAAAAATGAGAAATACAAAGGCATGAGCAAGATTACCATGGCTTTCCGCATCGAATACTACAACTTGGTGAAAGCCATTATGCGGGATGAGAAACAAGTGATTCCCTGTTATTCCGGCTTGGCATCGTGTCAGATATCTCCGGATGGCGATGTCTGGAGCTGCTGTGTGAGAGCAAAATCTCTGGGTAATCTGCGCGATACAAATTACAAATTCCGTAAGGTATGGTATAGCAAAAAAGCCAAAAAAGACAGACGCAGCATTCATCACAAAGAATGCTGGTGCCCCCTGGCCAACGCCTCATATACCAATATGCTGATGAACATTCCCACTCTGATGCGCGTGAGCTACCGCAGTTTTATTAAGTGGTGGAGTTGATATGATATCTGTTCAGAGCTTTCACGATAATCCTCCCAATTCTTTCATAGACAAGCAGTTCAGCCAGGATGGCCGTTTTGGGTGGCTACTGATGATGTGGCATCCCGAACACAGTGTGCAGCTGGAAGAGATCGCTGCAGATCTCAAGCTATCCGTGCGGAATTCGGACGTGAACACGGTAAGCCGGATTGAGGTGGAAAAATGGCTGAAAGGCTATATAAATGAGCTTCACTGGAAGATGCATGCCCGCTTGCGACGCTCTGACCTTTCTGAAAAGGGACTCTCCGTACTATTTGCCATATTCTTTGACCACGAACTGTTTTTCGTCCAGTTTGGCAGGCTTTTCTGCTGCCTTTCCGATGGGAAAAAGCTGCGCGTCGCAGGCACGGATTATCATCATTACCAGATGCAGACACTACAGAAGCTGAACCTTTTGGGTTTTGCCGACAAAGACATTCCCATAAAGGTGCAGCGCGTATTCATTGCCGAAAACCATCGTTTCCTGGTGTTAAGTGGCAATCTCTGTGCCCAAGTGTTTGACAACCACAGCGATCTAGCTGGATTGACCCACTTTGTGGAGTCCTTTTCCGGATCCGAAAACCCTATGTGGCTCATCATCGAGGGCAAAGCCCGTCTTATCAAGACCAAGCGACGCAAACTGAGCCGACTGCAGATCAGCACCGGAGTTATCATCCTGCTTACCCTGCTCGCCATCATGTATGTGATGTTTGGCAATCGCTTTTTGGATCAGTTGTTACACCGCACACGCATTACTGTTAAACGCAGCACCGCTTTGCGCCTGGATCAGATTCCCAACAGCCTGACTGTTGACACCCAGAACTTGATTAAATATCTGGAGCGCATCGTAAATCTGCCGGCCAGAGATATCGAATTGGATATTCTCTGGACCTCAACTCTGGATTACCAGGTAACCATCGCTCCTGTTTTTAGCGTAGACAATATCTATCTGGCCGCAGAAAACAATCTGTTCGCCTACAACAAAAGAAGTCGTGAACTCGTTTGGAAGAAGTCCTTTGAGCACAGAATCAATTCTCTGTTTTATACCGAGAATACTCTATTGGTCTGCCTGGAGGGGGATCTGGCCTTTGGCTACAAGGAAGATGGCACACAAAACTGGCAGCAGAGTATCAACAGCCCGATTACGGATCTTGGTATTCTGGAGCCCAGCAGCATCAGCCCTGAAGACGACCCCCGTCTGGATCGATCCATCACCATAGTCCCATCTTCCCGCTTCATAACTGTAGTAGATGCTCAAAGGGGAGAAAACCTTTCTACCATCACCTTCAAAGAAGAGCTCTACAGTCTGTCCACTTACGATAGTTTTGCCAATTGCTTCTACGCGATTGTAAACGACGGACTCATCTGCGTCCAGCTCAAGATCGCCAATTAAGAGAACAGTGAAGATGAAAGCGGTATACTGTCATACAACATTACGAAAAGCCCTCGTTTTGATGATTGTATCCGCCATCAGTCTGATTACGGCTGTAGTGGTAAGTCCCGTCAAAACAGGATTTGCCCGCTTGCAATATGATGGTGGGGGAGATTGGTATAACGACCCTGAAGTGTTGCCCAATCTTGCCATGTATGTCAATAAACATCTTAGCGCGCAGATTCCCATCGATCAAGGCGTTGTAAAGGCTAATGACAGCCGGCTATATGACTATCCCTTTGTGTATCTCACCGGGCATGGAAACATCCATTTCAGCGATCCCGAGATTGCCAATTTGAGAACCTGGATGCTGCGCGGCGGATTTTTGTATGCAGATGACGACTACGGTATGGACAGCTCTTTCCGCCGAGAGATAGGACGTATCTTCCCCGAGCGTGAACTCATAGAACTGGACGCGAAACATCCTCTCTTCACTTCATTCTTCGATTTTTCTGCCGGTCTGCCCAAAATCCACGAGCACGATGACAACCCGCCTCAAGCCTTTGCCTTGTTTGACGATAGCGGCCGTATGATGATGCTGTATACCTATGAAACCAATATCAGTGATGGTTGGGCGGATCCAAATACTCACGGCGATCCCGACGAATTGCGAGAAATCGCGCTTAGCTTTGGCTTGAACATCATCCATTACATCATGGTGAAGTAAGATGAAAATCTGCGTGATCTCAGACCTTCATTTCAAATACACCAGCCCCAATGCCGATGATATTGAAAACAGCCGCATCGTGCTGGAGTTCTTGGATCAAGCCCGGGGGAAATATGATTTACTGGTCTTGAATGGAGACATCTTTGATCTCTGGTACGATTGGAAATATTGCATCATAAAGCAGTTTTTCCCGCTGTTGGTAAAGCTATACGAGCTTTCCCGCTCCGGCTGCCGCATTGTCCAAATCAGCGGGAATCATGATTTCTGGTTCGGCGATTTTCTTCCCGAATACCTGAAAGTGGAACTAGTGGATGAAGCCTTTTGCTTGGAAAGCGATGGCAAAAAGATACACATCTGCCATGGCGATACACATACGGTAAACGACTTTCGTTACAAGCTCTTTCGCCGCGTCATCCGACTGCCCTTGACGAAGCTGATTTTTGGCTTTTTACACCCGGATATCGCTTTGGGAGTGGGCAGCAAAATGTCTCGCAGCAGCAGAGCTCGGAAAGACACAGCCGGCACCCGCAAACGCAAAAACCAGGGTTTGGAGGGCTATGCCAGGGCCCTAATTGTGCACGGTAAGGCGGACTATGTGGTAATGGGACACAGCCACGAACCACTACTGAAAGAGATCGATGGCGGATTTTACGTAAACAGCGGAGATTGGGTATCGCACCACAGCTATGTGGAGATCATCTCCGGAACCATAAAACTAAAACAATACAATGATAATGGAGACACAGAATGACACAAAAGCGGAACTACCTCGCTCTTGTCCTGATCCCGGTAATCCTGGTTTTGGGACTCACATTGCTATACACTCAAAACAGATCTCAAACTAAGGCCGAACCAAAGGAGGCACCAGTGATTGAAACCCCGCAGAATACTGTAAAAGTAAACCTTGAAACATCTTATGGAAACATCGAACTAGAGCTTTGGCCCGATCTCGCTCCTAAAACAGTGGAGAATTTCGTGAAGCTGAGCCGTGAAGGATTCTATAATGGCACATATTTCCACCGCGTCATTCAAGACTTCATGATCCAGGGCGGAGACCCAAACACCAAGGACGACAATCGTATGAACGATGGTCAGGGCGGTCCCGGATATATGTTTGAAGATGAATGCTATGGCGAAGGTGAAGAACTCACCGGTGCTATTACCAACAACGAACAAGCCGAAACTATCTGGTCTCAGATCATAGTTCCTCACATGCAAAAAAACCGCACTCCCAATCCTGATCTGGCTGCAGTGGTGAAAGCGTGTCAGACTGCTCAAAGCCTGAATCCGATCATGGAACACACGGTTGAGTATTATAAAGAACTGGGCAGAGTGGAAGAAAAGCTCTACACCAAAGTTCTGAAAGCAGCAGTGGACTACGGCACCATAGCCATGGCAAACAGCGGTCCCAATACCAATGGAAGCCAGTTTTTCATCGTAACCAAAAAAGACGGCACTCCCTGGTTGAACGGTAAACACACCGTATTTGGCAAGGTCATCGGCGGAATGAGCATCGTGCACACCATCGAAAACCTGAAAAAAGACAGCAGAGACAATCCCCTGGAAGAAAACCAGGCCTTTATCAACGCAGTATCATTCCCCAAATAAGGGATATCAATATGGCTCGAACCAACGAATCTGCCCTGCAACAAGAGATTATGGCATGGATCCGGCAAAACCAATATGTGTATCTGGCCACCTGCGATAAACAGCAGCCCAGAGTACGTCCCGTGGTGCTTTTCACCGTAGAAGACCGCTATTTCTTTGCCACTTTCACAGGAGATTCCAAGGTTGCTCAGATCCAAAACAATAAGCTGGTAGAAGCTTGCGTCCCCCTGGAGGAGGATGGTCACACCGGCTATATCCGCCTGAAGGGACGGGCTTCGATAGTAAATAATGCAGCGCTCAAGGCCGAGGCCTCAGAGCGCTGCTATTTCTTTGACGAATATTTCAGCGGTTATGATGACCCGGATTACACCCTCATCGAATTCGATCCGGATTATGCCGAATACCTCCGGCCAGGAGAAACATACTGTCAAAGCTGCAACCTGAAACGCTACTGAGCAGACCATTATGCAAAAAATATTTGAATGCACTGACGAGCACCTGGGTAAAAGCTACATCGTGATCAGCAAAATAAGGGAAGTTAGCAAAACTTTCAGCGAAATCGTAGTAACCTTCGATAACGGCGATAAACGTGTACTTAGCGTTGAAAACCCTGATGAAACCTTGCAGGCACTCTTGAATGCACTGAAGGCTCAGTAGGTATCTGCTGATTGTTTTCGGGGATTACGAGCTTTACCCCACAAAATGGCTGCGCAATTCTGCTGGGACCCCGATCTTTTTACCTCAAAAAATCACCTTGTTCCTTTTCGGGGGCCCCGATCTCTGGCACGTTCCCGTTATTGCGCCTCTCCTGAGGCGTCAATTATACGGCTGTAAGCCGCACCCACACTGGGCGCTACAGCGAGCGCCCCTACATCCGTCAGCCGCAGCACTGCAGCTCTAATAAACTGCAGCACTATTCAACCGCGAGCGTTAGCGAGCTGAGTGCCGTAGCTACGACAGTTTAGATAGTTACTTTCACCCCACAAAATAGCTGCGCAATTTTGCGGGAGCCCCAGTCTCCGGCATGCTGGTGTATCTCGTTTCTTTCACCCCAAGAACTCACCTTGTTCGTCCTTGGGGACCCCGATCTTTTCACCCCAAAAACTCACCTTGTTCGTCCTTGGGGACCCCGATCTTTTCACCCCAAAAACTCACCTTGTTCCTTTTCGGGGACCCCGATCTTTTTACCCCAAAAACTCACCTTGTTCCTTTTCGGGGGCCCCGATCTCTGGCACGTTCCCGTTATTGCGCCTCTCCTGAGGCGTCAATTATGCGGCTGTAAGCCGCATCAACAAAGTGGCTTTATGCACTGAAGACCGGTTTAATCCAAAAAAACTGCCATTTTTCTCCCTGTATTCAGGGCGTTCATCACTTCTTTATCAAGCCTTAATCAAGCGTTAATTATTAACGCTTGATTAAGGCTTGATGACCACTTAATTAACACTGTCTACAGAGCTGACAATGGACATGAATTTTTGGTCTTTCTGGTTTTAGCAGGTTTTAGCACTGGTTTTTAGCACGCGCTCACCATCAGCAGATATCTCGTGTTTACGGGAGTTACGGGACAGATGCTAATACCGGGACTAATCCCCTTGGGTATACATCTTCACAAATAGAGGGATGCAGGGAGTGCATAGACACAAAAAAACCCGAGGTCTGAGCCTCGGGCCGGTGCTTATAAAAGTTTTCTACTCGTAACGGCAGAGATACGCGGTCTGTTCTTTTACTTTCAGCTGGAATTTCTGATTGGCAGCCACGATAAAGGTCTCGTTGGGATTGTAGGTTTTCCATTCTGTAGTGTCCGGTAGTTTCACGATCAAGGCTCCGCTGATGACTGTCATATGCTCGATAGTGGATGTGCCGAATTCATATTCGCCGATGTCCATCACGCCTATGGTGGAGTTGCCCAGATGGTTGTTCAGGGCGATCGATTTTACTTTACCTTCGAAGTATTCGTTTGTTTTCAACATGTCTTTCTCCTCAGAGTGTTCTTTACCGTACAGCTTTCTTTAGACGTGCTTTCAGGTCAAGCTGAATTATCCCTGTAGCCTGATGGGTATCTCAAACCCTGTATATTTGCAAAAAAGAACGAGGCGCTTTGGCCGGGCGCCTCGTAATGTGCGATAACAGAATTTCGAAATTAGGGATACATCAGAGTGGGAATTTACTCTGCCGTGATTTTGAAAAATGCTTTGTTTTCTGCGGGATCCACCACATAGGAGCTTCCGCTGATACTTTTGAAATGAATATAATCCGTACTTGGATCGTTTGTTTTGTATAGGTTGTATTTACGAGCGTAGGGGATTGGTTCCCAGCTAAGGCGAGGTGCACCGGTGCTTTCGTCCGTAAGCATCTGCACTGTGGGAGTGGGATAGCTGTAATCGGCATCACCAATCCAGAAATTATTCAGCATATAGTCGTTGTCATCATTGGAATCGATGGATCCGGCAAAGAATGCAACACGGATATGACCGGTATGCTCTGCCAGCGAGATAGTGATGGTTTCACCCGCCATCGGGATATTGTTCAGCACATATTCGGAACCGCTGTTGTTGTATTCTCTTACTACATCTGCTACTTCCCAACTATATCCATCCCCGATCAGAATGGCAAATTGATCGTCTGTGGCACTGTAGTTTGGTGGAGTTCCTTCAGGGGTCTGGCCATATTTAAGAATGGCGGCATCGATTTTCATTACATAGTTTTCATCCGGTATATTGAACATGGGCGAGATCAGGTATCCGCTCATCGAACCCCAGATGTTGATTTTGGCGGCTTTATCGTCTCCGGCATAGTTTAGCCAATCATCCTGTACCCAGCGAGTTCCATTGGTAAAACTGATGGGATCTGATAAAGTTCCTGCCCACTGCGTCCAACCACCGGGAGGGAATTCTCCGTCGAATGTCTCCAGATGGGGATAATCGACTATTGATGGATCTGCCATGGTTGTGAAAGACCATATGGGGCAGTTCATTGCCGGAGCGATGTCGTTTACCGGCACCACTCTCCAATAGTAAGTGGTGGAGTAATCCAGGTTTTGCGGCAACGTGTATCCGGTTTCGCTTAGACTCAGGGCGTTAACGATATTTGAGGGAGGGTTGTCGGTCCCCACCCAGAGCATATAATCGTTTGGCATACCGCCATTATGTTCCCAGCGCAGCATGGTATCCAAGGGGACATCTATGGCTGCGTCTAGGGGCAGGACAGCCGTGGCAGGAGGTGGTGGGGCGTCGGGGCTGCTCATCAGCCAGATGTTTGGTCTGTAGTCTTTTGATCGCGATCCATTTGATGTGGACCATGAGGTGCCGTTCTTGTACACTGCACTGTAAAAAGATGTTCCTGTTGTATGGAAATTGGGCGGACCACCAATTCTGGAACCATCATGGTTTTCCCACAGTATTTCCAGATTCCAGCCGTATGTTGGGTCAAATGAATATGGAGTATCAAGAATGATTTCCTGCCAGCCCGGGCCATTCCAGGATACCGTTCCCGAATATACCAAAGTATGGTATGCAGGGTTTTGATAGCTTGTGCTGGAGTACTGGGAATCATAGAAATAACCCATGTAAACCATCTGGTTGTCAGTTTCATAGTTAGTCTGGTCATTGCCAACGTAGAAGGCGATTCTTTCGATAGTTTGAGCTGTTGTGAATCCTGCTGCTTGCAATTCATCTGCTTTGTAGAAGAATTTGGTCCAGCCGTAATTCGCGTAACCATAGAGCGGCACTTTGTTTTGTGTGTCGTCATCTGTGCCGATGATAAAATCTCCGGCACAGAGAAAGGATAGGCTTAATGCAAAGCCAAGGATTAGCATAATTGTCTTTTGCATGTTTTCCCCTTATTTGATCATGGTTAGTTTTCTGGTTTGAGAGCTTCGACGGTCGCTGAAACGGACGTAGTAAACTCCACTTGCTACGCCCATACCATTATCGTCTTTGCCATTCCAAACCACAGTGTGCATACCTGCGTTTCTTATATCATTTACCAGTACTCTTACTTTCTGCCCTTTGATGTTAAATATCTCCACTTTTACATTTCCGGGTTCAGAAAGGGTGAAAGCTATATTGGTTGTAGGATTGAAGGGATTGGGGTACACATTGGTGATGCCTGTTCTGGGCGTGGGAATATTGGCATCGCTGTTATCCGAGGGGCTTATATTCCACCAGGTCATGAGGTCTTCCATCCACTGTGCGCGGTGATTGGGATTAGTCAATTGAGAGAAATCGAAGCTGAAATATAGGGTTTTGAAAGAGGGTGTTTCCACCGTGGTGGCAGCCACCCCATGGTAAAGATAAGCCTGACCGCCTATGGGACCATCTTCAAAAGCATAAATGTATTCAGCACCGATTTCGGGATAGGGAACCGAATCGTAGTATGGATCGCCGGCAGCATCGTTCGGGAAGATGCAATCCGGAGAATTCGCGTAAACGGGATATTCCAAATCCACTGTTCCAACCGGAGTTCCGGGCAAAGCGAGGATGGTTCCGCTTTCGTAACTAAAGCTGTCCGGGCCGCCCAGGCCGTTTGATCCCCCACCCAAACCTGTGGCGACATAATATGTGCGGAAATAGCCACTCATCAAGCGGCGGATACTGCTGGAATTCGGATGCGCGTGTTGAGACGAAGCCAGGCCATCTGAGGCGAACCAGAGATTTCGTGGCTCCTGATCTGTGCCGCTGTCCAGATAGCTGCTAAGTTCAGTAGCAAAATAATGCATCTTCTCGTGGGCAGAACCGGTATTCGCATAGGCCAGGATTCCTTGGTACAAATTCGGGATCTGATAGTTTTCGTATTCTTCCCAATTGTAAATGTCATAGTCTATGTTCAATTCCGTAAGCAAGTTCTCATAGATGGGCAGCTCGATCCGGTTGTAATCCTGAGTACCGCTGTAGGCAATCAAGACTTTGGCATCGGCAGTGGGCAATACTTTGAACGAGTAGGTTTCGCCGGGGGCGTCTGCGGGAAGAGTGGCTGTGTTTCCGGCACCGTCGCTAGCTTCAAAATAGTAGTCCACAGTGCTACCCAGAGGCATATTCATGATGTTGAAATAGTATTCGTTGCCGGTAACAATATCTGCTTCCGTGCTAAGCCATCCATCACCGTAGTTGTAATGCAATTCAGCCTCTATCGGATCGGTCATATCTATGATGGTGGCAATGAGCTCCTGTTGCTGGAAGAAAGTATTTCCTTTGGCTTTGTGAGTGATGATGGGTTCCTGTTCATCCTCACCCGAATAGAATATAATGGCCAGATTGTCGTGCAGCATGTTACCTGCAGGTTCCACGCCCATATAAGTGTTGTTTTGCACGATCTCTCTGAGGTAGGGAAGACCGGTATTGGCGGCTTGATTCTGGATGGCGACGGTGGAGCTGGCTCCGTCATCATGAGGGATAGAGGCTCCAGTTTGGCCTGTTGCGACAGTGTGATACTGCATTTTTATTTCGCCGTTTTCGTATAGAATCACTTGAAACTTCAATAGATCTTCCGCTCCCGTGCCGGCACGGAATCTAAGATCGTTCCATTGTATTACTGTATACCGGTTTGGCTCGCTACCAAAGGTTTCAAAGAACACGTCTCCCACGCCTTCATCTGCCTCCAGATCGTCCCAATACACTGCTATCATAGCCGGCATCTGGGTGTAACCGGGAATTGGGTACATGTAGTTGAACATATTACCATCATTGTCCCAGCCCTCATCCGGATAATCAGTTTGCCAATTGTTTGGTGCCAGGAGGATTTCGCCATTAATGTCTACATAAGCGGTATTGTAATCTACGCCATAGAAGGGGAAGCTGAAGCCCAGAGGAAGCGCTTCACTGAAGTTGTCATCACCTGAGAAGGTGGGTACTCCGTACATTATGGAGGATGTACCGGTTTCGCTGATCTCTATCCATTCATATTCGGGACCCAGAGGATCATTGCTGTCCAAATAGCGGTATCCAAAGGTGTCCGGTCCCCCGCTGGTGAAGCGGTGGATTATAGTAGTATAAACCACATAACCGTTGTTTTCCGGGTTTGAATCTTCCGTACTGATGCTAAATTCAAAACGCAATTCTTCAATATCGGTGGGAATAAAGCTGTTGGGCATGCTCAAACTCACGCTACCGGCGGGAGGGATATCCACAACCTGTCCCAAAGCATCGCTGTGCAGCAATTCGTTTGTGGAAGAATACACTTCCAGATCAACTGCGATAAAATCATTGTATGCCGTCCAACCGCCATTTGTCACTTCAAAAGCCGGGATCATCGGGATGTTTTGATACTCAACCATACGGGGAGAACTAACGGCTGATATGTAGAAATCAATCGCGGGGTCTTCCAGTACGATAACCTCGAGCGTATCAACGGCAATCAGGCCAGAGAATCCGTCGTTCAGAGTGAAAACAAGCTCTTCATCGCCCACAAAATCATTTGAACTGAGGCTCACGTTCAAGCCGGATATCTGAACCTCGATGTTGGCATTGGGCTCCACGATCAATGAACTCATACTGATATCTGAGCTCACAATGTATTGACTGAAATCCATGATGAGGGTGTCACTGGCATACATGCTTACAGATTCCGGGAGATTCAGCTCGGGATCGATGGCTATTTCCTGACCGATCCTGATGTCGTCTATCAGGATGCCGTAGTTTGTACACTCCCAGAAGAAACCAAGATAGATATCCATGCCAGCATAGCTGTTCAAAGACAATTCAACAAGCTCATAGTCAGTGCCAATATCCTGCAGATTCAAAAGCTGGGTGTTCATGGCACCGGGTTGAGCCTGAGTGGTTGATACATACACTTGCAGGTTCTCGGTAGAGTACCAGGACCGTGTGTAAAACTCCAGATTGTCGCCCACATTTACGTTGATCTGGGGAGTAATCAGCCAGTCCGCGTTCTGGTTGGGCAGATAGTTATCGGCAAAAGCTGCGCGACTGCCGCTGTGAGCATTGGCGTGCTCCATATTGCGCCATGTCAAACCATCACCGTCGTCAAAAACGCTCCAGCCCTGGGGAATAGTTGTTATGCCTTCGAAGCCTTCATCAATGTGCCATTGCGCCATCAATATGGTGCTACACATCAGAATCAGGAAGATTCCTATAGTCGCTTTCATCTTTTTATACCTCTTTTTAGTTTAAAATCAATTGGGGTTTCTCGATTTGGATAAACCATTCGTTGGTACCGGCTACATCTCCGCCAAAAGGACGGTTATCGCCCCAATAAACGGAAAGAAGCCCGCGTGACTTTTGTTTGAAAGAGTTGTCAATATTGCCCAAAGATATGTTAGGATTGGTGCCAATGCAGACCAGGGCGATTTTTCTGCCATCCAAGCCACCGCCGAGGATGGCTTTGCTAAGAAGCAATTCATTTGTAGCGGCAGAATAAGTTTTGATCTCGTTATTTCTAATCTGCAGCACAGGCTTTTCGATCTTCTCGCCAAAGGCATAGGCCACGTCTCCGCGGATCTCGCCATTCATCGACATGGGCTGAGGCACCATCAGCACCTCCCCTCCGGGATAGTTGATCACGTGCCCCTGGAATTTGCTGTTTGTGAACGATCCGGTTTCAGCAAACACCTCCTTCAGCATAAAGCGGAGCGAGGAATCGTTGCCCTTCACATCCAGATATTTGCATACGGAAAGCTCCTCACACATTTGGATTGTGTCCTTACATAGTTTATCGTAATTGATGTCGAGAGCTTTCCAAAACTGGAGTTCGCTCTCGATGGCTTTCTCAGACAGCGTGTCGTTCAACAAACCGGGCATCATCGCTACTCTGATCTTTTTTTCACTGATGATCTGAGCGCTCTTGCTGAAATGAGACTGTCTCAATTTCAGTTTATCAGGGTCTTTTAAAGGGATGTGGCGGGATTCGCCATTAAGATTCAGATACGCGTCATGACTGCGCAACAGGCGATTAAAATGCTCGTAATCCGCATTGAATGCAGGCAGGCTGAATTCTTCAAACTTGCTGCGGATCATCTCCTCATCCTGGTAGATCAAAGTGGTGCGGATGTTTAGCCTCGCTGCCTCAGTAAGAATCTTCTCTACCAATGGGAAATTGTATTTCCCTGTAACGATTAGCAGCTTTTGCCGTGCCTTTAACTTCAGGGACTCTTTCAAGATGCGAGCTGCAATCAGAGATAGGGGAAGCTTATATTCGCTTTCCAGGATGCTTTTGATCACGCCGCGTCCGTTTATCGTGCCTTCACTTAAGTGTTCACCCAACGCAAAATCCAGAACATAGTTCTTTGCATTGGCCCTGTAGTACACCTCTTTGCCGTTATCTGCCATATCATCCACAATCTGAATAAACCCCTCGTCCAATAGCTTATTGAGATTGTAGTGTACCTTTTGCTTACTGACCCCAAGAACAGTCGCCAGTTGTTGACAAGTTGCCGCTGAACTGATCAGGGCACGGAGCATGCCAAACTTGAGATCGTTGGCTAACTCCATCACTTGAGAGTGTTGTGATATTATCTGAATGTTTTTGATCATAATCACCATTTACTCCTATATGTATTTCGTATTAGTTGAGCTCATGCATTGGCTATAAAAGCTTTGTAATATAGAGTCTTAACCATACCGTACCGAGAATGGCTGACTCTAAATAGTTGTCAAGAACTTTTTGACTATTTATCTGGCATATTGTGGAAATTGTGCTGCGATATGGGTTGTTGCTGCCCTGCTTTTGCATTCCATAAGGGGCTGATCTTGGCTATTCTGCTTCCTGAGAATCACACTCATATGGACCGGCAGTACGTGATGTCTCCTGAATTCAACATGGGACACTCAACCCGGAAGGTATGATCGATGTTTTTACTTGACATCAATCACACAGAGATTAAAATTAACTTACAGTTTTAAAAATGTGATTGGGTATGCTTCCGATGGCTTTACAGTTCAGTTGAAGCGGATAAATTGCCCTATATACCGGTAAAGTGTTTTTTAGGAGTAGCTATGCAAAAAAACTTAATCTTCGCTTTGATCGCGCTATTCATGCTTATTGGCGCGTGCGATGATTCTAAAACGAAGCTGACTGAAGTGGACATGCAAGATCTGGTGGTACCGCAGAGTTTTAACTACGAGATGACGGGTAGTGTGGATGTAGATCTCAAAGGATCCTGGCGCATACCATTATTTATTAAGACCACAAGTGGCGCTTTGCTGTTCAAAGCTCAGATGAATCCCGAAACCGGAATCAATACCAGCTTGGTTATACCCAAAACCATCAAAGAGGTGGTGGTAGAATATCAATCTATCTCAGAAACCATCAGTGTATCAGGTGGTACTCTGTATTATGACTTCAGAGTGGGAGCTTGGGAGGGGGCAAAATGAAAAAGATATTGTTTTTAGCAAGCCTATGCTCCATCACACTGGCACTGTATGCTCAGGGAAGCATCGTTGTGTGGGGATCTCCTCATAACAGTGTTTCCAGAGATATTCCCGCAGGAGAAGATTTTGTAGAGATAGCTGCCGGTTTCAGAGTGGGCCTGGCTATACGTGAAGACGGCAGCCTCGTGGCTTGGGGGCATAGTAACGATATCAACGGCAATGTACCTGCCGGGAACAATTTTATCGCCATAGCCGCGGGTGAATCACACGCTGTGGCTCTGCGCAGCGATGGCACAGTGGAAGCATGGGGCAAAAACAACAAAGGACAACTGAATGTTCCAGCTTATAACGATATTGTGCAGATAAGCACCGGCAAAAATCACACTCTGGCTATTCGTGCCGATGGCAGTTTGCTCGCTTGGGGCGACAACAGCGGAAATCAGTGCAACGTCCCCGATGGCAATTTTATCGACATAGCCGCGGGAGATGCCTTCTCTTTGGCTTTGAAAACCGATGGCAGCATTGTAGGTTGGGGTAGCCCCTGGAACGATAGACTCAATATTCCTGCCGGTAACGATTTTGTGCAGATCAGTGCCCAAAACCTGCACTCAATCGCCCGGAAAAGCGATGGTAGCATTGTGGCATGGGGCAATGACACAGACAATCTGGAAACCCCTACCGCCGGAGTGTATGTGGATGCTGAAGCCGCCGGGCAGGGTAACGTTGCCATTCGTGACGATGGCTTATTGGTGGCATGGGCAAATATTTGGTCATTGAAAACAGTACCGGAGTGGATTCAGGACCTAAACATCGTAAAAGTAGCCGGTGGCGACGATTTCTTTTTGGGGCTTACCGGTCCATTCGCGGAAAACGATGCTGATGATGACGGTGTGGCTGATTCTCTGGATGAATATCCCGAAGATCCACTGCGTGCCTATAGCCTATGCTATCCATTACCCTCATCTGCTACAGGCTGGGGAACTTTGGCCTTTGAAGATATGTGGCCCCAACAGGGAGACTACGATTTTAACGACCTTGTTCTGGATTACCAGATCACTCAGGTACTGGACGCGGATATGAAGATCAAGGACATCAAGGCAAACTTTCTTCTAAGCGCGGTGGGAGCCACCTTCCAGAATGCTTTCGCCATAGAATTTCCCTTCCCTGTTACGAATGTACAATCCCACTCGGGGATTGCTGCCGGAGCAGCTTACGATATGCCCATCCTGGAAGCCGGGGCAAACAGCATCCTGAAAGTGATCTCTTCAACCAACGACTTTGTGAGTGTACCCGGGGGAGGGATATTTTGGAACACTCAGCCGGAACAAGCTCACTACGAGCCGATTCCGATCAGCTTTGAGCTTACATTGATAGAACCACTGGAACTCTCTACACTACCTTTCTGGGGATTCTGGAACCCCTATCTAATGGTAAATAGAGAGCAGGGTCATGAGATTCATCTGCCCGGTTATCCGCCAACCATTCATGCCGATACAGAGCTTTTTGGCAAGAACGACGACAGCACAAACCCCGTGGAGAACCGTTATTACAAAACTAATTCGAATTTGCCCTGGGCACTGGATTTACCGGTTAAATGGAACTATCCCATCGAACACAAGGAAATCAGTCAAGCATACTACAGATTTGCTCCCTGGGCTGAAAGTGCTGGAAATCAATATCCTGATTGGTATGAGCTAGGCAATGGAGACATCAATCCAGCATTTATCTACGATAGGTAACAATCGACCTGATAAAGAACCCCGGCCTATCACAGCCGGGGTTCATAGCAGGTAGCTGAAAGGCTTGGAATCAGATCCTTAAAGAACTGATCGGCACTTCCCATTCCCGGGTGTCGTGATCCAGTAAGAGAATGCCATTGCGAGCTTTCAAACGCTCATAAATTTCTTTCTTTGCTTTGAAGGTGTCCTGACGGCACACATCATAAGCTGAAGTTATGGCCAAAGAAGTGTGAAACTTTGTGGCGATGATGTCTCCAGCGTAGATGTAGAAAGCATTTGGGTTATCAATCTGAACATATTGGCTGCCCACGGTATGTCCACCGCATTTTACGCAACTTATCTCGGGATGAATCTCCACTTCGCCATCGATCAATTCGATATTTCCGTGGCTTTCCAGTAGTTCCAACTGATGCTCAAACTGATATGCCGCCTTATTCAATCCATCCGGATTTTTAGCTATTTTCCATTCGTCTTTTTGGATCCAGTACTTCGCTTTGGGGAAGGTGAGAGCATCTTGATTTCCAAATCCGGTTACGATTCCTCCGGCATGGTCGAAATGCAGGTGCGTCATAATCACGTCTGTGATGTCCCGGTCTGCAAAACCCAATTCCGCCAAGGAGGCTGGCAGGGCAAATTCACTGGGTTGATAGATCTCACGTTGCTTGTGGTCCAATCTGTTTCCCAGTCCTGTGTCGACCAGTATGCGCCGCTGTCCGCTAACTATCAAAAGCAGATTCAGATCCATTTTTTGGCGCCGGCGCTCGTCGGTCTTGATCTTGTCTTTCCAGATGGCATAGGGCAATACGCCCATCAGCGCGCCACCATCGGACCAGTAATTGCCGGCATGGACCTTGAACACTTTGCTCACTGTTTATCTCCATCATCAGTTTTGGGGCGAGGCTTTCGATAGCGGTAGTTTGGCTTACGAGGTGCGCGTTTCTTCACTTCGGTGGGGCTATTTTCCGTCTCTGGATTGGCTGCTTTCTCCGCGCCGCCATTTGTGTCCTCGCGTTTCTTTTGTGGAGCTCTGGGGCGTCTGGTACGAGGTTTTGGCTTGTTTTCTTCGGGTTTTGCTTCGGTATCGTCTGCTTTGGCTTTACTGTTTTTCTTCAGAACTTCATGCTCTTTCAGTCTGGAAGAAAACACCACTATCCGTTTATTGTCGCCTTCACCGATGGTTAAGGTTTTCAGACCTTTGTCTTTTTCGATATGGCGATGGATAATGCGGCGTTCACCGGGGCTCATCGGCTCCAGAGTTAAAGTGTTACCGCTGGTCTTGATCTTGTTGATGCGCGGTAGAAATTTGTTGAGGTATTGGTCTTCGCGACGCTGGCGGTAGCCATCAGTATCCAGATAGATGCGCTCTATTTGGCGATCACCTTCAAAGACGCGATTGATGAGGTATTGGATGGTTTCCAGCATGGATCCGTTTTTTCCGATGATGAAGCCGGTTTCCACGATGCCGTCCACGGTTAAAAACAAAGTCTTTCCCTCTTTTTTGCTATGGATGGTGCCAAAGCTGATGCCCATCTTGCCGAGTAGTGATTCAGTGAAGAGCCTTATTCTATCTTCATTTTCGGGCAATTGAAAGCGTACCAGGGCTACTTTATTTGCAAACAAGCCAAAGAACCCCTTGCTGGGTCTTTTCAAAATCTCGTATTTCAACTCGTGATCTTTTATATTGTGTTCACGGCGAAAAGTGCGGATGATCTCTTCCACGGAGACACCGCTTTTATCGATTGTGTTCATGAAACTATTCCTTATTTCTGTTGTGTTTTAGCAGATAATACTGCTGGATAACCGAGAAGATATTGAACACTGTCCAGTATAGAACCAAGCCTGCAGGCATATTGCGGAAGATGAAAAACATCATGATCGGCATCATCCAAGTCATCATCTTTTGGGAAGATTGCGCTGCCTTTTGCTTGTCGTCCATTTCATCCGGGTTCCCCTTGGGGGGCTTCATCATTAGGGATTGGATTACCATAAAGATACCCATGATGATGGGAAGTATCAGATAGGGATCCGGCTCAGAGAGATCCTTTAACCATAGGACAAAACCTGCGTTACGCATATCCAGAGAATAGCGTAACACATTGTAAAGAGAGATAAAGATGGGCATCTGGAGAAGCAGGGGCAGACATCCGGATAAGGGATTTGCACCCGCTTCTTTGTAGAGTTTACTCATCTCCAGTTGCAAAGTTTTGGGATCATCCTTATACTTCTTTTGCAGATATTGCATCTGCGGTTGAATCTTCTGCATCTTCAACGATGCCTGCATACTTTTGTGGGTAAGCGGGTGCAAGAGCACCTTCAGCACCAGAGCCAGGATGATCAGAACTACGCCGTAATTCTTGATGTAGCCATGCAGCCAGCTCAAAAACCAGGCAAAGATATTGGTCAGCCAGCGCAACCATTTAGCTCCGCGTTCGGCAATTTCTTCCATCTGTCTGCCATATGTATTCAGGATATTGGCATCAGCAGGACCGGCATATAGCACAAAACTCTGTTGCCAGCTCGCCTTGGCATCCTGGGTAAAACTGTCGATTGCAAAACCCGGATTGCCTGTGTTTTCATTCAGAGCAGCGCTGAAGCTTTTGCTCAGCGGGGGTTCGTTTTCTTTGATGGCTATGGTAAAATATTTGCTGCGAACAGCTGCCCAGGCAAAGCTGCTATAACTGCCCTGAGGCTGGTTTTTGCCGAGCTTGGAAAGCTTGATGTTCAGGATATCGTTGTCGGCATGCAGATAGAAGCGGTAATCCTGAGCCTTGGATTTGGTATTGTTCTCACTATCCGCTATACCGGCTAAGAGGTCCAGTCTCACGCCGTTAACACTGCCCATTCCATTGACGCTGATGTCCGTATGGATCCCGTATTGATCGTCCAGACGGTAGCTTCTTTGGATGATAGCGTCATTTTGACCTTGTAAGCTGAATGTGACCGAATTTGAGGTGGAATCTACTTCATGAATGAAGTTATGCGTGCTGAGATCGATGCTTTCTCCACCGCTATACACGATGCTATTCAAAATCTGAGCTTGCTCCGGGATAAGGTCTACTTTTAGTTCGGGGCCAAAATCAAAATGTTTGAGCTCTATGGAATTGATTACTGCTCCGCGACTATTGAATTTTACTATGATGTTTTCGTTTTCCAGTGTGATAGACTGAGCTTCGGTGCTTGAAGAAAACAGGCTATCAGCGTTAACGGTCGGCAAAGCTGCTGCAGACAGGCTGTCCGGAGCGTTGCTGATTGGGCTTTCTGGCACCACTTCCTCGCTTTGGATGGCTTGTCTGGCATTGTCACGTTGCGGTTTCCATACAAAGTGATCGAAAAGCAGGTAAAGTACCAGCATCATCAGTAGAGCAGTAATAGTGCGTTTATCCAATTTTACTCCTTATGGCAGTGGGTCGTATCCACCTTTGCAAAAGGGATTGCAACGCAAAACGCGCCAAGTGCTCAAATATAGGGCTTTGACAGGATTATAACGCTGAAAGGCCTGGATGGCATAGGTGGAACAACTGGGGTTGAAGCGGCAGGATTTTGGTAAATAGGGAGAGATAACAATCTGATAAAAGCGGATAAGCAGAATCATAAACCGGCTTGGGAGGTTCACTATCGATTGTGTACTTACATGCATTTTATCGTTTCTCCGAGATGCTCACAGAGTTCCTGCCAGGAAAGATCCGCAGCTCCGCGCCTGGCGATGAAATTCATCTTGCAGGTAGGGGCCAGGATATGCTGGTGCTCCCGAAACCATGCTCTCATACGGCGTTTGAGCCGGTTCCGGGATGCCGCATTCGATACTTTTTTGCTGATCGTGATGCCCAATGCCGGTCCCTGGGGATCCGGCAAGACAGGCACGTAAAAATATCGGGTTCGTTTCGCTTTTTCCGCGTAGGAAAACTCCACATACTCCTGATGAGCTTTGATCCAACGGATCATGGTTTATACGCAGAGCGATTTTCTTCCCTTGGCTCTGCGACGGGCTAATACCTTGCGACCGTTTCTGGTAGCCATGCGGCTCCGAAAGCCGTGGGTATTTTTGCGGGATCTGTTTGAGGGCTGATAAGTCCTTTTCATTTATGTGGTCTCCTTTGGATTTCATCTATTATTTTTCCAGTAGATAACCAGAATTTTTCCCATAGCTAATCAGTCAAGCATTTTCACTGTAAAATCGGGCGAAAGCATATGCCTCCGCCCAATTATGATAATAAAGCTTACTTACAAAAGCGCGTTCAGCTTGTCCATGATCTTGCCCTTTTGCACCAATCCTACCAGCTGGTCGCTAACTGCGCCATCTTTGAAAATCAATAAGGTCGGGATGGACATGATAGAATACTTCCCGGCTATCTCCGGGCTTTCATCAATGTTTACTTTACAGATTTTCACCTTACCGTCCACTTCGTCGGCAAGCTTCTGGATGATGGGTAACAAGGCCTTACAGGGACCGCACCAGGGAGCCCAAAAATCCACTAACACTGGAGTGTCGGATTTTAGAACTTCTGCTTCAAATGTGTCGGTCTTTACTTCTAATATCGGCATGTCGCCCTACTCTACTACGGCCAGGATATCACTCTTGGAAAGAATGAGATACTTCTCACCGTCCAGCTCGATCTCGGTGCCGGCATATTTGCCATAAAGCACTTTTTCACCTACTTTTACTATCTTTTGCAGGTCTTCATCCGTACCAACGGCTATGATCTCCGCTATCTGCGGTTTCTCTTTGGCGGTATCCGGTATGATGATCCCGCCGATCTTCTTTTCTTCAGAGGTGGCGATCTTTACCACCACATGGTCTTCGATAGGTCTCAGTTTCATAATAACCTCCATAGTTTTACGTAAGATTCCTAAACTTTATGATAAGCAATTTATCGTTCTTAGCAAACACTTTTTTAGAGTGCTAATTTTTGTCAAGACTAAAGAACGGCACTTGGGGAGTTCTCACTGGTTTGGAGCCTCAGAAGCTTTTGTCCGGCAATCCATTCATCGGCTGAGGATCTGTTCTTGGTATCGATCCGAGCTCTACACCATACGAGATTCTTTGTGGGTCAATCCCGGCTATATACATATTAAGCAGATGATTGGGGACTCATTATTCAATAATTCATGTATCTCTTGTTCCTCAAAAAAGCTCAAAAAATTGAATGCGGATAATACTTGTGCTGGAGGCTAAATGCTGCTTTGCAAACACTAGCGTGCGAAATAGTTTATATAGACATACACAAACACGATCACAAATACTATAATGGATATGATGTAGATCAGCCAATTGCGAATATGCTTTTTCTTATCGGGATCGTAGAATGGGGATTTAATGTTGTTAACCCTATTATGTATGATCACAAAGATACAACTTGCCACGAACAATACTCGGCCAAGAAGTCCTCTGTAGAGATTTGGGTCTTGGATCTGATACCTTGATATGATTACACAAGCGATAAAGCATAATATGCTCAAATTACGATAGATATAACGCTTTGTCATGGAACTCTCCTCATCCGCTTATGTTGATAAACAAGAGCAGTGCATAAATAATATTCTTATTTGGATCGATGGCTTTCCCTAATGCAAGATCAGCACTTTTCTGCTTACGCTTCCCGAAGGACTCTGCAGCCTCAGGAAATAGAGTCCTGAAGCGAGCTTATCCTTTTGCAAGAGATAGCTGTTTATGCCGATACCGGTGTAGATTTTGAGAGAGAGCACTTGTTGACCGCGAATATTGTATAGTCCTAATGAGCTGGTTCCGCTTTTGCGGGTTTGCCAGCTGATTCGCGCGTTATCACAGAATGGATTTGGAGAAATCATGAGGCTGACCGGGCTTTGCACCGGGTCAGAATTGTCCGATACATTTATCTCCACATATTCATTTTGGGGAACATGATCGTCGCCATAGACAGCAAAAACCAATACCTGGTAAAAACCGGGTTCGACATCATCGATGGTGTATTGCGTGTCAGTGTTTGGCACTTGAAAAGTGAATTCTCCCAATTGTACTATGTAACTGTCCGGATCCGAAAAGGCGGGGGTATCCCATTCGATCAGGACGCCGGAGGGATGGATAAATTCCGCAGTTACATTTTGTGGGCCATCCTTGCATTCTCCCACATTTCCATTGTACCAATAACGCATGGCGTAAATGTCTCTATCGCCGGAATCGTCTTCATATCCCATTATCACCCAATCTTCGAGATGTGATGCAAAGCTGTAATGTAATTTCGCGGATTCGGCAGTTGCTACCCCACCGGTATTCCAGGCATCATAAAGGCCGGGGATTTCATTGTGCGAGCTATGGATGTGTTCCACATTGGGACTGGTGGAATTGAAGCGGGAGTAAAGATAATGAAATCTAGCCCGCATATTCTTTGCATATATGGGATTGTGATCAAAGCCGGATAGCTCCTGCAAGATGTATCCTGCATCTGAAATCAATCTGTTCCCACTGTAATCCAGCCTTTGGAAGATTGCCCCATAATTATTCTGATCCGCACTTGTTACCCGCATTGCCACACGTGCTTCCTGAAGTTCAGGATCGCAATCCACCCAAGGATAGAAATGCTGATATCCGGTAGTGGAGCTTATCGCCGCGCCATTTTCCGGCGTAGTGATCTCTCCCGAGGCAGTGATACGGGCAAAATATGCCTGGTTGATACTGTTCATATCGCGATCGTCATGCCAGCTCAGCACCGCGCCTCCGCTGCCATCGGGGGCAAAGCCGATCACCTGAGTCCAGGCCGCTATGCCCAGGGCGTCTGATATCGTCTGATCCCAGATCAACTCTCCCTCAGCAGAATATCTTGCCACTTTCAGAATACGATTGGGGCTGTAGAATGGACCGGAATCCACATAATACTTCATCAACACATCACCATTCTCGCTCTCCAAAAGCTGCGGCCAATTGCAATTTTCTCCAATGCCTGCCGTCATAATGAGTCCATCCTGCCATGCGATCTGTCCGTTGGAGCTGATATTTTGGATCGCGATAGTAGCAGGAGAGCCTTGATGTTGCCAGGCTACAAAAGTATCATTATCAGAGGTATTCAATAGTACCGGTGTGTAGTCCGGATAATCCATGGATGCATTGATGGAAAGGCTCAATCCGTTTTCAGCCCATAGCTGTTCTCCCTGTTGAGACACTTTATAAACGAATATGCTGTTGTAGCCCAAGCGTATATCTTGAAAACAGATCAGAGCGTTATCTTCCTGATCCACGCAGATGGCATAATCCGTAAGCCATGAATCGGATATGCTGCCTGTCATCTCTACAGGAGACGGCCATAATTCGTAACCGTCCATATCCAGTAGCTTCAGCCACACTTTATAGCCCCCGGTGGCATTGTCGAAATAGCTGATGTAAGTATTGCCATTGGCACAAACGGCAACTTTGGGCATCGATTGCTCACCGGGCCCGCCGGCAATAAGCAGGGGAGAGGATGCATCACTGCTCCACTGTCCCCAAACCAGAGCAGCCAGACATAAGATGCTGACAACTAATATACTTTGCTTCATGATCCACCTCGTTTTAAAGCTCTTTAAAGAAATTCATTTGGATGCGCTGCCAATATTCGTCAAGTATTTTGTTTGATCTAAATCTCATTTGTAAATTTTGCTGCGGATAATGGGGATTCATTTATAGTCCCCCAGCAGCATTCGCGGCTTGGGAAAGCCGGGTTTGAGAATCTGCTGAACTTCCTGAAAAATATATAAGTTATGGAACAATTCTTGCTTCATTTACATGTATGAAATGCCATCCTGAGGAGCTGTTTATGAAAGCGATGATTATATTCTTTCTAGCCCTTGTTTCAAGCTCAGCTTTCGCGCTGGAATGCTATCCATACGGTCCGAATGCAGATGAGATCACGGCAGTGCAGCTTGCCGCTTTTCCGGAGAGTTACGGTATCATACGTGAGGCTCAGAAGAAACTGGTGATAAATGAATCCGGGCTCTACCAGGAATACGATTTTGGTGGAGGAGGTCTCACAATAAAATCCCTGCTGCCAATGGATGGAAACACCCTCATGGTTCTGATGGGGGACGGCACATACAGCGATGGATTGTGGTTATTTGATCTGAATGAGCACACCTGGACCGTAGAAGAATGGTACGCATTTCCCAATTTCCTGGCCTACTGCATGCACAATTGCACATATTATCTGGGAACGCAAGAATACATGTTTTCTTCTGGCGACGCGGATACATGGAACCGTATATGGGACTTGGGAGAAGGAAGTTTCACCTGCTTCACGGGTTTCGAAGAACACCTTGCCTGTATGAAGGATAACGAAGTGTGGATATCGCATGATGCGGGTCAGAGCTGGCAAAGCACCACCGCTCCCGGCTTTGAATCCATCCGCTACACGGACAGTGGAATATTGTATGCCATAATGTCTCGCGGAAGTGATTCAGACGGGCTATGGCGATCCGGCGATTTTGGCGCGAACTGGGAAGTGGTCTTCTATGTCTCAAATCTTAGCTGCATCGGACCCAATTTTGATCAAAAGCTTATCCTGGGATTTTCCCAAGCGGAATCCAGTACGGTATATCTCAAAGATCAATATGATAATCTTATCCTGCTGGACCATCCCTACATGCAATCTCCAAGCAGGCAAATGGATATCTTTCCTCTCGTGAATACCCCTTCTTTTTATGTGGTGAACGACAATGGCTTATACTATCTAACTGACTTTCTGGAGACCACCAATGAAGAAGCCTTGATTTGCCCGGCCACGATCTGTTTATATCCCAATCCGGCCAAAGATATGCTCTCGATAAAACTTTGCAATAGTGAACCCGGGGGCAGCCTGATACTATACAATCTGCGAGGGCAGATGCTGCGTACTTTAGCCATTGCTTCAGCAAAACAGTTCAATTGGGACTTGCTGCAAGACACAGACCCTCCTTTGGGCTCCGGAGTCTATCTTATTCAACTGCTAGATGCTTCCGGCAAGATCTTAACTTCCCGAAAATTCACATTGATAAAGTGAGAACATCGAGATTCGATTGAATGATGGCAGAGTAATTCGTGCAAGTGCCATCTTCAAGCGTCTTCTGAGTTTATCTTGAGAGGTATAAAAATGAACTGTAGAAAACAGCGATTGATGAGCGAAAGAAGGACCATGAATAATCAGTAGATAAGCAGTAGAAAGGAATGAGCGGAAATATCGATATTTCAAATCCCAGTGTCAGCTCTGTGGACAGTGTTAATCAAGTGCTCATCAAGCCTTCATCAAGCGTTAATTATTAACGCTTGATGAAGGCTTGATAAAGAAGTGATTGACAGATAGAACAGAGGAAGAATAATGGCAATCAAAAGAATAAACCATAGGAGGAACAATATGAAAGCCCGTGTAAAATCAGGAATAATTGGCTTTTCCGGTAAGTTGGATGGAGCTATATACTACTATCATCCGGGTGTAAAACGAACCGTGGTGCGGCGTGCACCGAAGATGCCGATCCAGGCTCAAAACGAAGACTATCGGGAGATCTCACGTCAGATCAAAGGCATCAATCCCGGTGATGGCTACAAGCACGATTTTCGCATGTATCTTGCGGATATCAGAGAGCGTGATGAGAGCATCCGCATGCCCTCATGGTACAGTCTTTATATCAAGATGATGTGGGCGATGCAGGCGAAGTATCCCCAGCAGGTAAACTTGAAGACTATCACCAGGGAACAGATTCTGGAGCAGCAATTGCCCTGTCGCAGTGTGAAAGCGGCAGTCGAAGACGGATTGCTGGCAAAAATTCCGGGCTATCAATACCTGGATAATGAGATATAGTGTTTAAGTTTATTCTGAGAGGCTAGACCGGAAATAATTGAGAAAGATCTTGACAAAAAACATTCTGCCAAACTAGTTTACCACATAAACAAGAATATGAGGTGACTAGCATGAGTAACAGCTTTGATGATATTCAAAAAAGTCTTTTGTGGGATATTTACTATGCTGATGGTTTACAATGGTTCTCAAATGGTATGGCCTGCACGGCTCTATATCTTGCCAAAAGCGTATCATTGCTTGTCTTTACACTTTATTTATTTCTATTTGTAGCCCTGTATCAGATCGTAAGAAAGAAGTTTGTGTTGCCCCGCATCGGCTACAGCAAGTTGCGCATTGGAGCAGATCGTTCCAGAACGATGCCTAGCGTTGTAATGCTGGCAGTGTTGATAATAATGCTGATTGGATTTTCTCAGCTGGGACACGGCAGAGACGCGAATGCTTATTACTTGTTTTTGTTTGCCTCTTGCATATTGTTCCTATATCGGCAGATTAAGAACACGATAATATGGAATGGTAAAAGCCTGTTTCCCTATTTTGATCGCGTCATGATCCTGATCTTGGTTTTAGTTTTCAGCAAAAGTACATACGATATTGAGTATTTAACCCTGCTTCTCTTTTGGTACGGTTTGTTCAATATCGTCTTTGGTTTGGGGCAATTCATCAGTTTCATAAAGCATAATCCGGTGCTAGAAAATGAAGAATAAGGCCGTAATCGATTTTGATGAGATAGATCGGATTATCCATGAACCTGCCAGATTGAAGATCATGATATGTCTTTCCATGATGTATAAGATCGATTTCAATGGCTTGCTGTATCACACGAAACTGAGCCGGGGGAATCTATCGGTGCAACTACAGAGATTGGAGGCCGCCGGCTACATAGAGATCGAAAAAACTTTTGAGAAACGAGTTCCCCGTACCATAGCCATTATCACTGATGCCGGAACGAAAGCGTTAAGGATATACAAGGACAATCTACGCAGCATCCTGGATAGTGAAAAGCCGGAGTGATTCTCCGGCAGATGCGGCCGGTAAGACCGGAATTCAGCCGGGTAAGACAGGGGAAAGGGAAAGTATTAGCGACATTATGTAAATAAAACTTGACAAAACAAGCCACTCTCTTTTCATGGGCTCGGGAGGTGAAGATGAAGTTACATAATTCACTGAAAGTATGGCGAGCTAAGCAGGATATCACTCAGGCGGAATTGGCCAAAGCGGTAGGTTTGAGTCGCCAGACTATCAATTCCATCGAAAAGGCAGTGTTCTATCCTAGCGTAGTAAGTGCGCTAAAGCTTGCCAAACACTTTTCCACAACTGTTGAAGAGATCTTTAAGCTCGAGGAGGAAAAATGAAGATCAAAGGAAATTTCACCCTTCTGTATGCCATCGAAATACTGACCGGGCTATCGCTCTGGTTTGCCGCACAAAAATGGGATCTACGCGGCCTGGTAATAGTTCTGTTTCTGTATCTGATCATTATGTTGATCACCATTATTGGGCACAAAGCCGATGAGCGCGAATTGCAATTGTCACACAAGATAAACAGTTGCGAGACTATCGGAGCCGGGATGATCGCTGCATCTATCTATTTGTTTTTCCCGGAAATCAACTGGTTCTTTGCCCTTGTTTCTTCTGTGGTCCTATTACGTGGTGTTTGTGGATTGTTAATGTTCTCACTCAGATAAGTGATCCTTCCAAATCCTGGCTGCCGGATTTTCTTTTACTTGCTTTACGCGGGGAGAAAATCCGGCTTTTATATTGCATTTTGAAACTGGAATGTAGAATTGTTTATAGGAATCCTCAACACCGGTTTTGGTCAGTGTGGTCTTGCTATATTCCGGGTCTTCTTCATCTGTGCTGGTCAAAGAGAATAACATTGCCGTCCGGATCCGAAAACGTGAAGCTGGCAGGACCGATAGATTTATGAGTATCCAGCTCACCCGGATTCAATCCCGCTTTCTGCAGTGCTGCCCGGATCTTCCGTACATCTGTGAATTCATTCAGGTTTTGAGCCAGTTGATCCCAACCGGGGTTGAAAGTGAGCAGATTGCCTTCAAACATCCCCTGAAACAATCCGATTACAGTATCTTCATTTTTGATGATGGCCCAGTTGTCCTCTGCATTCCCGCCCAAAGATTCAAAACCCAGTTCGGTATAGAAAGCCAATGAGGCATGGATGTCTTTCACACTCAGACTGATCGAAAATGCGCCTAATTTCATGATTATCACCTATCAAACAGTTTCCTATGGTTTAATTGATATGCGGTTTTTGGGCAATTACAAAGAGTTCGGCATTACCCTCATTATCGCGCTCGACCCGGTTGTGCAGAATGCTGAATCCGGCACTGGCAATTTCGGTGAGGATGCTTTTGGCGGTTCCCAGATAGCGTGTAGCGACCTTGCCCCGGACTATACAGCGACTGTGGGGATCAAAACCGGGTGGGGCATCATTTCCATCACCTTCGTAAGACATTGTGCTCACAATATAGTGGGTGCCGGGTTTCAGATACTTATAGATGTTTTGCAGGTAGCCGGCGCGATCCTTGCCGATGATGCAATGCAAGGCGTGATTATCCATTATCAAGTGAAAGCTTTCATTCGCATAGGGCATAGTCCCGCTGGCGTCACTTACTGTAAAGCGGACCGAAGAACCTCGTTTATTTGCCTCATCCCGAGCCCAGTCGATGGCTTCGGCGGCCACATCTGCGGCATACACTTCATAGCCTTTGCTTTCCAGCCAAAACGAGAGATTGCCGGCTCCACAGCCCAGATCCAGCACTGTGGCCTGTTTGGGCAAGGAAATCATGGCAAAGAGTTCTTCCATCTCTCGGATGCTTTTTTCGGTATCTTCCTTGCTGTCCCATCCCGGAAAGCCTTTCTGCTTCCGCATGCGATAGGCTTTGTTGTGCAGCAAATAGTCGATGATAGGGATTTTGCAATTCATGGAGCGCAGCCCTTTATTGTAATGCTGTAAGCCGGTAAAACTTGTGTGCCGATTCCGGGTTTGTATCTGTCCAAATATTGCTTGTGATACCGCTTGCCTCCAGAGTCCAGTTACCGGGAAAGGGCAGTAAATAGTTTTCGGTAGAATAAAGCGAATATGAGCTTACCGCGGATTGAGATTCCCAGGAAATCTGAATTCCGCTTTCTGTGTGAACGACTACGACATTTTGCGGCGCTGTAGCAAGGTCAAACATCTCGCGAATGTCTGGTTCAGTCAGGGCGAAATCGTAGATTCTGATCTCGTCCAGTTTACCCTTGAAGTGGTTTGAGTTTGGCGCATCGGGATAGGCAGCGCCAATACACAATGGGATGTCGGAATATGGTATAGTGCCTTGCAGGGGCATAGTGTTGCAGATTTCGCCATCCAAATAGAGCTTGAAGTCAGTTCCGTCGTATGTGGCACAGAGCAAATGCCAGCTGTTATAATCTACCGTTTGGGGTGAATTGATGATGTTTTGCGCACCATTTGTCGCTACATGGGCTTTGGGTAGGGCAGAATCGTTGCTCAGTTCCAAAAGATATGATCCATAGGGTGCCAGGGGTACCCTGTATCGCTTTTCTATGATTCTGGTGTAGTCTGCCTTGAATTCAGAGCTGAACCATGCTGAGATTGTGAAGTTTTGTGGCCTCAGCAGAGGATTGTCATCCACCTGGAAATAGTCGCCCATACCATCCAATTGATAGGCTGTATTGGGGTTTTCGTGGCGGTCCGTGCAGAGCTGGGGATTCCCAACCACTGTGAGGTGAAGAGCGTTCACACTGCTATCCAGAGCGTTGCCATCAAAACAGTATCTAGCCACGGGTTCCGCGGTAGAACCTTGCGCAAAAGCTGTGCTGAAACAAACGATAAATGTCATCAGCAAGAATGAGGTCTTCCCGGTATTAGCTTTCATATCTCCTCCCTATTCAATGAACGGGATTTATGCATGTCTAAAATCAATATTGCATAGTATTTAAAAGATGTCAAGCAGAATATCAGTCAGAGAATACCCGTCAGCAGAAATTCTTACATATCTACTGGCTGGATATAAGTTTCAAGCTGAAAAGAGTCACTGAAATCTGCAATTCCGCTCACCGAAATTTGCAAATGCCAAGACATATGCAAATCCAAGACTACATTGCTTCCTTGCGAAATCCATCTAGGTATATTGCATATATCATTACGGATTTATTCTCTTGATTTGACGCTGATTATTATGAAGCTGGGATTCATATGGGGATAATCGGTGTACTATGCTTGGTAGCAATGTTTGAATATTTTGCCTCTCTAAGGTTCGGAGTCATATTTAGCGCTTTATGAATATAGAAATCTTCATCATAACACCCGGTGCCGGAAACGCAAAGTATGCAGATAGCTGGTTTTGACTCTGGAAAAAAGGGGAAGAGCAAAAAAGGACAAAACTTTGTGCTTGACCGATAGCGGCCCTCAAGGTACAGCAATTATTATCAAAAGAGCGATAGGAGTGTGAAATGCCCCATAAACCCGGACTGGACAAAGCAATCCGCTACATCGAAGCGGGGTTGAAGACAAAGCTGATTTTGGAAGACATCGCCGAGCAAGCAAATCTGTCCGCATGGCACTTTCACCGTGTATTTCTGGCTTCCACGGGAATCACGGTGGGAGAATATATCCGCAAACGCAGAATGAGTGAGGCGGCCAAAGAATTGGTCTTTACCGCAAAGCCCATCAAACAGCTTGCGGGCGAGTATCAGTATGAATCTCAAGCTGCTTTTACCAGATCTTTTACACAGGTTTATGGCGTTACACCCGGGAAACTAAGACGCCAGGTGGGACCTTTACAATATTATAACGCTATATCGCCGCAACCAAGAGGAGACAAAATGCTAAAAGCAATCATCAAGCACAAGGATGCCTTCAGGGTAGTTGGAATCACTTGTCAGAATACCATGAAGAACAACAATATCCCTGCTTTGTGGACTGAGTTTAACCGGCAGATTTGCAGCAAAGTATCGGAAAGCCTGAAGCCCGGCGTAGCCTTGGGAATCTGCTATTATACTGATTGTAGTGTGATGAACGAGGATACCCCCTTCACATACCTGGCGGGAGTGGAGTATCCTGCTGATAAGGACTGTCCGGCCGGTTCTGAATATCGAGATGTACCAGCTTCAGATTACGCTGTGTTTGAGCACCACGGATCGCTGGACACGCTATCGGAAACATATAATGGAATCTATAACAACTGGCTGCCAAATAGCGCCTACGATCGTAATCAAACAGATGATTTTGAGCTCTACGACCAACGGTTCAGATTTGGAGAAAGCAATTCCGTAATGGAGATCTGGATTCCGATAGTCAAGAAATAGGTAAGAACCCGTATCATAACCGGTCTGGGAGAATGTTCGGCGTTTTCCCGACCGGTTCTTTATGCCGATTATTGCCCCGATATTGCCGGGATTATCCTGAGACCGATTTTATGAATTGATATCCTTTTGATAATATCGGGTCAATCTTGCAAATGCCCGACCTCAACCCTGATAGCCCCATCAGCGGAGACGGTCGTACGCGCGGATCCCCGAAAACGAACAGGGTGAATGTTTGGGGTTATCAAACCTACGCGTTTATTGAGTGATATGACTGCCGCATGAACAACAACCGGCCTCCCCGCGCTCATATTCGTGCATTTACTGAGATTCTGCCGGATCACTGTGCGAGCAGATAAGAGTTGACAGCCTTGGCAAGGCGAAAAGAATTGCATAATCTGGTAAAAAATGCGGCGGAGAAGAGATGAGCCTTATAAATGAATATCTTAGGCGTTTGGTGGAATACAGTACCAAAGAACGGATTGTATGCAAGGGCGATAAGCTTTTGCTGGCTGTATCTGCAGGGGCAGATTCCACGGCAATGCTGTATCTGTATTCGCGCTTACGCCACAGCCAAAACTACTCCTTGCTTGCGGTGCATATCAATCACCAATTGCGTGCTGAAGCCAGCGAGCAGGATGAGGCGCAGATCAAACAAATCTGTATGCAGTTGAATGTGCCGTTGATCATACGTCGCATTGAGCTTGAGGGAGAGCGTGATCTGGAAAATCGTGCCCGTAAAGCCAGATTTGAGGTTTTTTATCGGATATTAGAGAGTTACCGTTTTGACAAAATTCTCCTGGCGCATCATAAGTCGGATCTGGCAGAAACGGTATTACTGAATATGTTTCGCGGTTCAGGGCTCAGTGGGATGGCAGGGATCAAACCCCTCCAGGGCGTGATCGCGCATCCCATGTTGATCTTCAGTCCGGAAGAATTGAAGGCCATCCTGAGGGATAAAGACATCCCCTGGCGTGAAGACGCTTCCAATAGTGATCCTCGCTTTACCAGAAACAGAATCCGCAATGAACTGATGCCACATCTTGCGGAGGTGTACAACCCGCAGATCAGGGATAAACTTGCCGATAGCGCTGCGATCTTGTGGCAATCGGAGCAATACATATTGGACAAAGCTATGCGCCGGTTCAAGAAGATCTGCCTGGAGAGCTCCGGAAACAGGATAATTCTCAGCATTCCTGATCTGCTGAAAGCTGCGCCAATTGAGCGGTTTTACCTCTTGCGCAATGCATATCGGCTGTTGCACGGAACGACTCAGGATTTCTTTCAAAGCAATCTTAGCGAGATCGAATCCATCTTGTGTGCCCAAGGCAGCAAATACATCAGTCTGCCACATGGGATTTATGCCGTTAAACGTTATCAAGAGCTACTTTTCAGCAATGTATCCGAAGATATCCGGGTAGCTGAGGTGGAAGATCTGATCATCGAAAGTGAGCGTTCCCGAGTGGTGCATATGGATCATCGTTTCAGCTTCAAGTATCTGAAGGTTTTGCCTGCGGAAATCGAGGAGATGGATGGTTACAAAGTGATCTTGGACGCGGATAAGATCGTGGGTAAGATTCGCATCCGCAGTCGCCGCGATGGAGATCGTTTTATCCCCTTTGGTATGAATGGCTTCAAAAAGCTGAAAGACTTTTTCATTGACGAAAAAGTAGCAAAATACGATAGGGATACGATACCCATATTCGCAGATGAAGAAAAAATCTTGTGGGTCTGCCCATTTCGCTTGGACAATCGGGTGCGTTACGATGAAAGCAGCAGCCGTTTTTTGTCCATCGAGGCAGAGTCTTTAATCAAAAAATCTAACCGAGCAGCGAGCCGGAAGAAGAGAGGAACCAATGAATTTGATGAATTGTGATATATCGGCAGTGCTATTTGACGAGCGGCGCATACAGAACCGTATCAGAGAGATCGGGCAACAAATCAACAACGATTATGAAGGCAAGGTGCCGGTGATAATCGGAGTATTGAAGGGCGCTTTTATCTTTTTGAGCGATCTGGTGCGTGCAGTCAGCATCCCCATCGAGATCGATTTTCTGGCCATATCCAGTTACGGTGCCGGTACCAGCAGCAGTGGAGTAGTGAAGATCCGCAAGGATATCGATATCGATATCGCCGGCAGAGACGTGATTATCGTGGAAGACATAGTGGATAGCGGTCTCTCCTTGCAATATATGAAGGATTATCTCTGGAAACATAAACCCTCCAGCTTGCGTACATGCGTGTTGCTGGACAAACCTGAAGCGCACAAGATCGAGACCTCGTTTGAATATGTGGGTTTTGAGGTTGGGAATGAATTTGTGGTAGGTTATGGTTTGGATTTTGCCGAGCGCTACCGCAACCTGCCCTATATAGGAATTTTAAAAGAAGAGTGTTATACATGAAACATGTTATTATCCCGGCTTTCATGACCGCCATGGGCAGTCTTTACGCTCAAGAGTCAGACAGTCTTGGCTCTGTTTTGGGTGAGATTCCCGTGGTGATGGACGGCTTTTCCAATATGTTGAGGTGGTTTGTCTATGGCATCATTCTGATTTCTGTGATTGGACTTATTAGAATGTTTCAGACCAAGCGGCGGCTGAATTCCAAGGATCAAAAGGAAGCGCCCAAATTGGACGCTCAGGGACGCCCCATATCTCCCGCCAAAAAACCGAAGTTTTGGACCCCCTTCATCGTGATCATCATCATGCTTGCCATCAGTTTGTGGCTTACCTACGGAGGCTCCCGGGAGACCGTTACCAAGGAAAGCTTCAGCAATTTTATGGCGCGGGTGAATAACGGTTCTATCGAAGAAGTGCAATTTACCGAACGGGATATAGTATATACCGATGTGACCCAGCGTAAATACAGCAGCACAATACCCTTTGATGACGCGCGTCTGGTAGACTCACTGCTGGTGCGAGGCATCAAAGTATTCACGGTGAAGCCGGCGGGCTGGACCAGTCTGTTGGTGTCGCTCTTGCCTTTTATAGTCTTGATTGGCTTCTATTTCCTGATTATGAACAGGATGACAAATCAGAATTCAAAAGCTTTCAGCTTTGGCAAAAGCAAGGCGCGTCTGCATGAAGCCAGCAAATCCAAGATCACCTTCAAGGATGTGGCAGGCGTGGATGAAGCCAAAGAAGAGCTGCAAGAGATCGTGGAATATCTCAAAGATCCCAATCGCTTTCAAAGATTGGGAGGCAGGATTCCGCGTGGTGTTTTGCTGGTGGGACGTCCGGGAACCGGTAAGACCCTATTGGCAAAGGCTGTATCCGGAGAAGCAGGGGTGCCCTTTTTCTCCATCTCGGGCTCGGATTTTGTGGAAATGTTTGTGGGAGTGGGCGCGGCGAGAGTTCGCGACCTCTTTGAAACAGCCAAAAAGAATTCTCCCTGCATCACTTTTATTGACGAGATAGACGCGGTAGGCAGGCATCGCGGTACCGGATTGGGCGGTGGACACGATGAACGGGAACAAACCCTGAATCAACTTCTGGTGGAGATGGACGGCTTTGAACCCAACGAAGCGGTGATCATCATTGCCGCAACAAACCGTCCCGACATTCTGGATCCGGCTTTGTTGCGTCCCGGCAGGTTTGACCGCCAGGTGACGGTTGATCTTCCGGATATCAAAGGCAGGACGGAGATTTTGAAAGTACACGCCGCCAAAGTACCGCTGTCCGACGATGTGCTTTTGGAGCTGATTGCCCGGGGTACTCCCGGTTTCAGCGGTGCGGACCTGGCAAATCTGGTAAATGAAGCTGCTCTGATCGCAGCCAGTAAAAATAAAGCGCGCATACAGATGACGGATTTTGAAGAAGCCAAGGATAAGCTTACCTTGGGCAAAGAAAAGAAAAGCAGAGTGATCCCCGAGGAGGATAAACGTCTTACCGCTTATCATGAGATCGGGCATGTGCTCACCAGTGTCTTTCAGGATTCCGTGGAGCCCGTGCACAAGGTCAGCATAATACCGCGCGGCTTTACGGGAGGTGCCACTCACTATCTGCAAAGCGACAAAACAGGCTATTCCCGCAGCTATCTAAAACAATTCATGGTATCGCTTCTGGGTGGCAGAGCCGCAGAGGAAGTGGTTTTTGGCGAATTGACAACAGGTGCGGGCAACGATCTGGAACGCGCTACCGACATCTCGAAGAAAATGGTTTGCTCTTGGGGAATGAGCGATGTGGTGGGTCCCATGACCATCGGCAAAGAACATAATGAAGTCTTTTTGGGCAAAGAGATCGGCTCTCGAGACGTTCATAGCGACGAAACCTCACGCATGGTGGACAGCGAGATCCGAAAGTTCATCACCGAAGCTCACACTGCTGCCCTGGATATCCTGAAAAAACACAGAGCACTTTTGGACAAGATGGCCGCTGAACTGCAGGAAAAGGAAACTTTGGGCACCGAAGAGATCTTCACGCTGATTCTGGAGAATCTGGATAGTGAAGAGAAAGCCTTGGTGGAGGCAAAATATGAACGCGCCAAGGAGATGCGTTTCGAGCATTCTGCGGATGGAGAGGATAAAACCGAGCCCGAAGACAGCGATATGAACAGGCAGGAAGCAGCGGAAACTGAAGAAAAGGACAATATTGAAAACAATGGATAATATGCATGGAACTACGATAATCGGGATTCACCGCAAGGGTAAAACCGCACTGTGCGGGGATGGCCAGGTGAGCCTGGGGGACACGGTGGTAAAAGCTAAAGCCCTCAAGATTCGCCGTATCTTTGAAGATAAAGTGATCACGGGATTTGCCGGAGCTACAGCCGATGCTTTTACTTTGCTGGAAAAATTTGAAGAAAAGCTGAAAGTAAACAAAGGCAATCTGAAAAAAGCAGCTGTCGATCTGGCGAAAGAATGGCGACAAGATAAGTATCTGCGCAGATTGGAAGCGATGTTGATCGCCGGAGATAAATCCGGCATATTGATGATCAGCGGAGTGGGAGATGTGATGGAGCCGGACGACGGACTAATCGCCATAGGCAGCGGGGGAAACTATGCGCTGGCAGCTGCGCGGGCTTTGATGCGCAATACAAAGCTGTCTGAGGAAACAATCGTGATGGAAGCCATGAAAACTGCCTCCGAAATCTGCGTGTATACCAATGATCAGTTTACTCTGGAGGTTCTGTAGTGTCGGATATCAACACACTAACTCCTGCACGAATTGTGGAGGAACTGGATAAATACATCATCAGTCAGTCTGCTGCCAAACGCAGTGTGGCAATCGCTCTTCGCAACCGCTGGCGCCGTCAACAGGTGCAAGGGGATCTGAAGCGGGAAATAATGCCCAATAACATCATCATGATCGGCCCTACCGGAGTAGGAAAGACCGAAATCGCCCGTCGCATTGCCAGATTGGTGGACGCTCCTTTCATCAAAGTGGAAGCATCGAAATTCACCGAGGTAGGTTATGTGGGGCGCGATGTAGAATCCATGATAAGGGAATTGATGAATTATGCAGTGGCACAAACTCGGGCCCGTATGGTGGCAGAAGTGCGTGACGATGCGCGAAAACTGGCGATCGAGAAGGTTTTGGATCTGCTGTTGCCACTCAAGCGCCGCAAAGGGGATAATGATGATCCGGATTTTGCCGAGCGCCAGAAACGGAGTCGCGACAAAATGCGCGTGAAGCTGCTCTCCGGAAAGCTGGATGACAAAGAGATCGAGATTGAATTCAGTGAAGACAGCCTCCCCAATTTTGAGATTATGAGCAATATCGGTCTGGAAAGCCTCGATCTGGATTTTTCGGATATGCTTTCAAACCTCCTGCCCACCAGAAGCGGGAAAAAGCATAAGACTACGGTTTCCAACGCTTTGAAGACATTTACAGAACAGGAAGTGACACATCTGGTGCCCAAAGACAAGGTGGCGGAAAGTGCAAAAAAGGCGGTGGAAGAAAACGGTATTGTCTTTATCGATGAGATCGATAAAATCGCCACTGCCGAAAAGCAAGGCGGGATCGATGTGAGCCGCAGCGGTGTACAACGTGATTTGTTGCCTATCGTGGAAGGAAGCAGCGTCCCCACAAAATTTGGTCCGATCGATACATCACACATCTTGTTCATAGCAGCGGGAGCCTTCTCTACGGCGAAGCCCAGCGATTTGATTCCGGAGCTTCAAGGTCGCTTTCCCATCCGTGTGGAATTGAACAGTCTTACTGAGCAGGATTTTGTGCGTATCTTAAAAGAGCCCGAAAACGCTTTGACCAAGCAATATCGCGAGCTTTTTGCCACCGAAAATGTGGAGCTGAGATTTAGTGCCGGAGCCATCAAAGCCGTGGCTCACTATGCTGCCGGGGCAAACGAAAAGATGGAAGATATCGGCGCACGCCGTTTACACACCATATTGAACACATTGTTAGACGATTATCTGTTTCAAATGCCCGATCCCGGGCTAAAGAAAGTAAACATCTCGGAAAGAATGGTCAAAGCCAGGTTGAGTCCCGTAATCGAGAGTGAGGATCTCTCCCGCTTTATTCTCTGATGATCAGTTTCCTGAGGCGAACCTTTATCTCACTGAGTATCCGCAATTATCGGATCTTTTTCAGCGGTCAAGCCGTGTCATTGATCGGCACCTGGATCCAGCGGACAACCATGGGATGGTTTGTGTACCGACTCAGCAATTCGGCGCTGCTCCTGGGCGTGGTTACCTTTCTATCCATGATTCCTTCGGTTTTTATTTCCCCTTTTGTGGGAGCCTGGGCAGACCGCCTGAACCGGCATAAAATGGTGATCGGCACTCAAATTGCCTTTTTTACTCAAAGCAGCCTTTTGGCTATCCTGGTACTGAGCGGTGTAATAAATGAGAATGTGCAGTATCCCATCCTGTTGCTGGCTCTGTTTCAAGGCATGATAGAGGCGGTGGACAGTCCCATGCGGCAGAATCTATTGATTGATCTCATCGGCGACAAAAAAATGCTGCCCAATGCAATCGCTACAAACAGCGCGATGTTCAACGGTGCCCGCTTGATCGGGCCGGCTGTGGGGGGCTTGCTCATCGTGCTCTTCAGCGAGGGCGTCTGCTTTGCCATCAATGCCGCCACCTACATTCCCGTGATTATTTCCCTGTTTTTCATTCGCATCGTGTATCCCAAATTGAAGCCCAGAACAGAATCTACTGTAAAAAAGATTATCGGAGGTTGGAAGTATGTGTATCATAGTTTTCCGATACGATATCTGATAATGAATCTGGCCATCTACACGCTGTTTGGCTTCAGCTATTCCACGCTGTTGCCTGTCTTTGCCAGGGATATCCTTAGGGGCAATAGTGGCACCCAGGGTTTATTGATGTCCACTGCGGGCATCGGGGCGCTTACCGGCGCATTTATGCTGGCATCAAAGAGCAGCATCAAGGGTATGCAATTGCGTTTGATCGGTGTGGGTTTGCTGGCCAGTTCGGCGCTGATCCTGTTTTCGCGCAGCACATATCTGTATCTCAGTATGTGGATGATGCTGTTTATCGGCTTTGGCATGATGATGACCACAGCTACCACAAACACACTCTTGCAGAGCATGGTCTCGGACGAGATGAGAGGCAGGGTGTTGAGCACCTATACCATGACTTTTCAGAGTATGTCTCCCTTTGGCGGGCTATTGGTGGGCTGGCTTACCAGCCGATATGGTCCTCAGGCATCTATGTTGCTGTGTGCCTCTGTGTGTTTCATCTGGAGTTTGAATGGGCTGCGGATGCTGCCACGTTTTAGTAAAGACATGCTGAAGATGCTGGTGACAAATTCAAACTCCTCGGTATATCGAGCCCCCAGATTGAGGTTGAACAAATGAAGAGTGTTTTTTGGCATTTGGGCGACAAAGAGCCGGATTATCGGAGCTTGATGAAGCATCAGCAGGATTTTGTACTTGAGGGCAAATCCATCCCTGTGGCGCGCTTGGTGATCTGCGAGCAAACTCACTCCAATCTGATTCACCACTGCAGAGAAGAGGATTGTGGTGCTGGTTTGAACAATCATCCTCAGATAGCAGTGGCAGACGGCTTTGTGAGCAATATCGACAATCAATACCTAGTCATTCGCACTGCAGATTGCTTTCCCGTATTATTTTTCGACGAGCAGAAGATGGTGGTGGCAGCCGTACACAGCGGCAGGGAAGGCACCAGACAAAACATTGCCGGCAAAGCTGTGAAAGCCATGGTGGAGCATTACTCTTGTGATCCCAAAAACATCGTGGCGCATGTAGGAGCCGGCATCTGTGAGGAACACTACGAGGTGAGTGAAGCATTGTGGAATCAGTTTAACGATAGCTTGAGCCGCAATGAGCTATGCCCCTGCACACAGCATTATCGGCATCTGAATCTGCGAACCACCATCTTTCAGCAATTGTTGAAGGCAGGCCTAAGGTTTATCAACATCGAAAACCATCATGAATGTACTTATGAAAACCCCGCTTATTTTTCCTACCGTAGAGATAAGGGGAATAACCGTCAAATCAATATAATCGGGATCAGCAATGAATAAGATACTTACCGGAAAAAGTGGCAACGTAATCCTGGAACTAAGGCAAGACAGCTCATCAGCTTGGTTAACCATCAAGCGCAGTGGCCGCCTGGTGGATGAAAAAGAGATATTGGACCTCATAGATGAGGCCGGCATTAGATCCGGCTTTGAAGAAGCTTTGCAACTGATCCGGGAACGCGGCATCGAAAAAGAATACGATAAACCCTTCCCGATAGCAGTATGCAAGAAAGATCCGGGTAAGCAGGCCGTTCTCAATTACCACTTTGATCCGGAAGCAATATCTCCGGACTTGAATAAGCTCAATCTGAAAGACCTGAACCGCATCACCTATGTAAAAGAAGGGGATGTAGTGGCAGGTTACTCGGACAATCTCTTTGAACGGGATGGGAGCATCTACGACATTTTTGGCGACCTCATCACGCCACCGATGGTAAATGAAGATGAAGCCAGACAGCTGGCCGGGGATCTGGTTCGCTATGAATCCCGGGATTTCATAGCTGAAGCCACCGGTTACCCATATCTGAATAGTGAGGGCAAGATCTGCCTATTAACCGAATTGCAGGTGAAGGCGGAGGATGTTCCCTCGGATATCTTTCTGCGCAGTCCCCTGAAGCTTGAGATTGAAGGGAGTCTGCATAATGTGCAGATCGCCGGAGCTGAGTCTATCACCGTACAGGGAAACCTAGAAGATTGCGGCATTTACACCGAGGGAGATTTGCAGGTAAAAGGTGATATCATCTCTTGCACAAATCCCGGAATTCAAGTTTTGGGATCTCTAAAGGTGAGTGGCATCAGGCAATCGCGCGTGTATGTGAAAAAAGGCATAGATTTTAATGAGTACATCGAGCACTCTACGGTAGCTTGTGACGGCGATATAACCGGTTCTTACGAAGAAAGCCGGATCACCGGAGGCTTAACCCAATCCGGGGCCAATATATCCATCGGTAGCGCGGGTTCTCATGAAGGTGATGAAACCGAGATCGAAATCGCCATCAGTCCCTTTTATCGAGCGCTGTTGATGCAAATGACCAAAGAAGCTGTGCGTTTGCGCGAGGATGGAGACGACAAGGCTCTGGATGAACTGCATGAGCGCATCAAACGCTGCGAGAGCGAATTGGATAAGCAATTGAACTTGTTTTTGAAACGACCCGCGGAACAGAAAAAGAGCCTGCGTGTGGAAGGATATGTGCATCCCAGAACCTTGTTCCGAGTGTTGAAACATTCTTATCAGATCAAATCCCGTCAGACCGGGATCAGCCTCGTGGAAAAAGAATAAATGGAGATTATTATGAGTTTCAGAGTGTATCTTGTGCTGTTTGCTGTAGTGCTGTTGAGTGTTCCTTTGTTCGCGCAGAGTCCCGGTTTTGCCAAGGATCCCGCCATATCGCCGGATGGGAACGAGGTATGCTTTGTATACGCGAATGATCTGTGGAAAGTGTCCTTCAAAGGTGGAATCGCCAGTCGCCTGACGGATACATCCGCTTCGGAATGGGGGCCGATATGGTCTCCGGATGGACAGTGGATTGCCTTCAAAAGCAATCGTGAAGGCAGAACTTATTCCTACATTATGCCTTCAAGTGGGGGCGATGCCCGCGTCATTATTCGTGAAACCTATTCTGTGGTGGATTGGTTCAATGATGGAGAGAACCTTCTGGCCATCGGCTACGGTTTTGAACACGGCAGTTCTTTTTACAAACTGCCCATCAATGGAGAACGCCCGGAGCTTTTGGGCGAAATAGCGGACTATTGGGCTAGCCTTTCTGCAGACAACAGCAAGATCATATTCAGCCGCTACGGAGATGCTCATAGAGAGAGCTACCGCGGTCCACTGAATGGTGACCTGCACCTCTATGACATCGAAAGCAAGAGCTATAGCCGGCTTACCGATACCGAATACACAGAGCGCTATCCCGTATATTCCCATTTCTCAAATTCGATCTTCTACGCTATGTCCGATGGGGACAATTATCAACTGGTGAGAGTGGATGATCTGGATTTTGAACGTATATTCAAAGCCAGTGATCTGCCCCGCTTCAGCGTGCGGGACATCAGCATAGCCAGAAGTAATGACCGTCTTGTCTTTGAACACTTCAATGAAATCTACAAATACGATCCCACCAAAATCTCCAGAGACAGAGTGGAAAAGCTTCAAATAGACCTTGCTCTGGACATTTGGGAAAACCCGATCAGAGAACACGGTATGAAAGATGAGATCAGCGACTACGCCGTGTCCAAGAGCGGGAAACTGATATCATTCAACTATAAATTTGACAACTTTGTAGTGCCTGCCAAAGGCGGAGAGCCCAAAGCTCTTACCGGCGATCATTCCGGATGGGCAAAAACAGAATTTATCGACGACAGAAACTTGATACTATTCAAATTGCACAAGGGCAAAGACACGCTCTTCCGCGCCCGGATCGACAAAGAAATCAGCCTCGAACCCGTGCGCTGGTTTGGTGCTGACAGTCTCAGCGTAAACAATATCAACCGCGATGAGTTCGGTCGCTGGCAGATTCGTTATCGGGATCATAAAAACGCCGGCAGAATAGCATTGGCAGATAGTTCGTTTCAAAAGATCCGCCCTATGGACATCGATGAGCTGGTGATCTCGAACTTCAGCATCAACAAGAGCGGCAGCCACGCAGCCTATGTAACCCTGGACGACAAACATTTTATGCGTGGACTCTATATATACGACTTTGCTTCAGATAGTCATCGTAAGGTGCTATCAGATCAATACAACATCTCAAACATCCACTGGACCAAAGACAACCGCTCTCTGATCTTCACACGCAATCGCAATCTATACAGACTGGATCTCTTGCCCCGAGACGAATTTGAATATGATGAAGATCCTTGGGCAGAGATTTTGAATCCCCAAACAGAAACAGATAGCAGCAAGGCAGAAACACAAGATGATGCTGCCCCCGAGATTGATGATGTCACCGTGGATGAAGATGGCTTGTATGTGATGGAGATCAAGATCGAGCCGGAAGCAGAAACCCCCGTGGCTATTGAATGGGAAGGCATCGATAAACGACTCTATTTGCTCTACGAAGGGCAATCTTCAAACCTGTATCCCATCAAGGTTCTCAGCGATTCCACTTTTCTATTCGTAGAACAATCCTGGTTCAATACCAGCAAAGCCGGACTGTACAAAGGTGACATCTACGGCAAGAACAAAAAGGAAGAAGCCACTTTCAGCACCGAAAGCAATAGCTTCAAACTGTATGGCGACACTCTCTATTACCTGGAAAAGGGCGCTTTGAAATCCTATGGCCTGGATAAAGGCAAGCGCAAAGACATCCATATAGCCCTGGAATACTCCTACGACGAAAGCAAGATGAATCTGAAGGTCTTTGAGCAAGCTTGGGGCAATTTTGCCGATAATTTCTACGATCCAAATATGCATGGTATGGACTGGAATGAACTCTACGAAGAGTATCTGCCCTATGCTCAAAAGGCTTTGAACATAAACGAGATAGCCGCGGTAATCGACGAGATGGTGGGAGACCTGAATGCTTCGCATACAGGCTTTACTCCCCGCGCGGACGAGGATAGCAGTTACAAATCCATCGCGTATTTAGGTGTGGAATTTGACTATTCTGAGACCCTGAAAAAGGGAATCCGCATCAGTAAAGTGTATCCAAACACCCGCCTTTCCGCATTCTATAAAGTGAAAGAAGGCGATCTGCTCACGCAATTGGACGATGTGGATATCGATCGCTACACGCCCATCGACTCCCTATTGGTGGGGAAAGTGGGCAAGATCATCAGCTTCAAAATCGAACGTGACGGAGAGATTATCTCCGGACAGCTGAGCGGAATTGATGGCAGAGCGGCTCGCAAGCTATGGTGCGATTACAAAACCGAGCGCAATCGTCAATTGGTAGAAAATGCCACCGGCGGCAGAGTGGGATACATCCATGTGCCGGCTATGGGGGAACAAAATTATGAGGATTTTACCCGGGATTTCTATCGTGACAATCATGATAAGGAAGCCATTATCCTGGATTTTCGCGGCAATGTAGGCGGTAGAATACACGACAAGATAATATCGCTACTCACTCGTGAACCATACGCATATTCCACTCGCAGATCCTACGGCAACTTGCCCCGGGTAGAGCCCCGCGATGGCATCTATGTGCCCACGGTGGTACTGGTGGACGAGCGGAGCTTTTCCGATGGCGAGATTTTTCCCATCATCTACCGCGAACTCAAACTGGGCAAGGTGATTGGCTATCCTTCCAGCGGCGCTGTGATCGGCACTTGGGAAATGCAGCTTTTGGATGGCTCTTCCATGCGGATGCCCGGCACCGGCTGGTACAAAGTGGACGGCACTAATATGGAAGGTAACGGAGCCATGCCGGATATTATCGTGGAACACAGCCTTAACGATATTCGGGACAATAACGACAAACAGCTGCAAAGAGCCATCGCAGAGATATTGAAAGAGATAAACCGATGAACATAGATCAGATCATTGTCCAGGCTCAGGAGTTGGGCAGAAAAAACTGGCTGCATGCCATGCATGTATTGCAGAGCGCGGCGGATGAACATCCCAACGAACCACGTTTGCAGGCCTCCATGGCAGAACTGTTTCTGTTTCGTATGCAGTACAATATGGCACTCAAACACTATTTGCGGGCTCTGTCCATAGAACCGGATAATCAACGCATCATCCAGGCTATCGGCGCGTGTTATATGGCTACCGGCGAATATCGGCTGGCCCTAGTTTATTACAAGCGTATACTGGATCCTACCGAAGATATTATGTACAACATCGGTTACGCGCAAGCCTTGATGGGAAAAAACCGCGAGTGCATAGAAACCATGTTGGAATTGCGCAAGCGCTTGCCAAATCATCCTTTTGTGTATTTTGTGATCATCGAGCAGTATGTGGAGCTTGGCGACACTGACGAAGCTTTGCGCTACATCAAGATGGCACAAGCTTATGCCGGTGAACACATCCAGCTCTATCTCTTTGCCGGATTGATCTACTCCCAAAAAGAAATGTGGATGGTGTCCTTCTACAACTATCGGAAAGCGGCAGAAATGGGCAAGATCAACAATCCCGAGCACATGATGCGCTATGCTGCTGCGGCTTTGAAGACCGGGATGCCGCGGGAATCCATCCGAATCCTGAAAGAAAGCGAAAAAGCTTGGCCTTATCTGAGCGAGATTTATGTGAATCTGGTGAAGACCTATATCTTTTTGGGAGAGAGCTCTGAAGCGAAAAAAACCCTGAGCCGGGCCAAAAAGAATCTGGCACGCCTCAGCCCTGCTTTACGCTTTATGCAGGAACGTCTGAAGGATTCCTGATTCTTTGTACATCGCTGCCGGAGGGGATGAATGTTTTCCTGCTAACGGCTCAGTTTCCGCGCCTGGTTTTGCTTACCAATTCATATAGCAGATAACCGTTTAGCATATAAAGCACATTATCAAATTCCTTGTCCCCGGGGATGATCACATCCGCATTCTTTTTGCTGGGTTCGATAAAGGCTTCGTGCGAGGGCTTCACGGTGCGCAAGTATTGATCCAGAACGCTTTCCACCTCGCGACCGCGTTCGATGATATCGCGCCCCATTCTGCGTGCCAGCCGTAGGTCGGCATCTGTGTCCACATATATTTTGAGGTCGGAGAGATCCAACAGTTCTTTGTAATACAGAGCGAAGATACCTTCCAGTATGATGACGTCCGCGTCGGCAATGCAATAGCGGCCTTCGTTGCGACTGTGAGTTACAAAATCGTAATCCGGAACGTTCACAGCCATCCCGGCCAGCATATCGTGCAGATCTCTCATCAGATAGTCTGTATCAATGGAATCCGGATGGTCAAAATTCACCTTTGCCCGCTCAGAGAGCGAGAGATGGGCGAGATCCCTATAGTAATTGTCATGAGATACAATCACTGTCTTCAGATCTTCCAATCTGCGTTCGATAGCTTTGGCGATTGTGGTCTTTCCGGAGCAGGTTCCCCCTGCTATCAGAATCAATCTTGCTGCTTGTTTCATTGCTTTGATATCCGCTTTCTTTATTGTTCCGCGTATAGCAGAGAACCAAGTATTTGATACAGCTCTTCCACGTCAATCGGTTTCGCGATGTAGGCATCCATCCCGACAGCCAGGAATCGTTCTCTATCACCCACTAACGCGGCGGCGGTGAAGGCAACAATTGGTGTATGCATTTGTCTGGCAAGCTCCAGATCGCGGATCTTTTGGGTGGCAGTAATGCCATCCATCACCGGCATTTGTATGTCCATCAGTATGACGTCGTATCTGTTTTGCTCAAAAGCGGAAAGGGCTTCCATACCGTTTGCCGCAACATCTACCTGCAAACCCCAGGTTTCCAATTGTCGGCGTGTTACCATTTGGTTGATGGGTTCGTCTTCCACCACCAGTACTTTGCCGCTCAGGCTTTTATCGTAAAACACATCCTCTGTGCTCAATTCAGGCTCGGCTTCTTTGATTTTGTCGTAATGTTTGAAGGGCAAGATGAAGAAAAAGCAGCTGCCCTTCGAGGGCTCGCTTTCTACCCATATAAAGCCGTTCATCAGTTCCACCAGGCGTTTCACTATCGCCAGCCCCAGTCCGGTTCCCCCATATTTCGTTGTGATGTTGCCATCTGCCTGGGAGTAGTTGTCAAAAATGTCTTTTTGTTTTTCCGGATTGATGCCGATGCCGGTATCCAGCACTTTGAAGAGAATGCGGATGTCGCTTTCGGAATATGTGTAGAGTTCGGCACCGATCTCGATTTTTCCGTGTTCGGTAAATTTCACCGCGTTTTGCATCAGATTTATCAAGATCTGTTTCAGGCGCAATTGATCGCCTTTCATCACTGTTGGGACACTATCCTCGATGAGATAGTTCATCACCAGTCCCTCACGTTTGCTCTGATGCGAGAATTGCTTGATGATGTCGTCCACGATATATCGCAGATTAAATTCACTTTCAATCAGCTCCATTTTGCCGCTTTCGATCTTGGAAAAATCCAGAATATCATTGATGATCTTGAGTAAATTGCGGCTGGAGGAATGCATGATGCTGTATATTTCCCGTTGCTGAGGGCTGGCATCCATGTGTGACAGCACTTGCAGAAATCCGGTGATCCCATTCAAGGGTGTGCGGATCTCATGGCTCATATTTGCCAGAAAGTGACTCTTGGCGATGTTTGCCGCCTCAGCTTTCTCCTTGGCTTCCAAATAGCGTGCTTCCAATTTCTTTTGTCCGCTCACATCCATCATGTAGCCATAACGGCGGGGCTCGTCATCCTCCGGAGACACCAGGACGCGGCACACATCCATCACCCAGCACAGCTCGCCATCTTTGCCCAGTACCCTGTAATAAATGGTGGCTTGCTGACCTGGCTTCAGATTGTGACAATGTTGAGATACCTTTTCCCTATCTTCGCTATACACGATATCCGTAAAGGTGGCATCGGGAGCAGTAAGCTCTTTTGGGCTAAAGCCCCAGTTGCTTACATTTTTCGAAATGAAGAGTAGCTTAGGTGGCCTCAAGCTGCATTTGTACAATACCACCGGCCCACGTGTAAAATCTTCCTGCCACAGATTCAATTCCCGGCAATGACGCTGCAGGTGATCTTCCAATTCATGATATTCCGCCAAAGCCTGCTTGTGATGCCGGCGAGTTCTTTGCCACAGAAACGCGAAGCTGGCGGCAAGAACAAACAGCAGAACCAAAAGAATGGGCATCAAGCCTCTTGCTTCTTCGATTTGGTGATCCCTAGTTTCGCTGATAAACCATTTCTTTTGTAATGCGTCCAGCGTTCCGTTTTGCCGCAATACCTGCAGAGCGTCATCAATATCCGAGATCAATTGTATGTCTTTGGAGGCATAGCAGTAGTCGCGTTGATGGATGCGATTGGGAAGGTTTATAACGTTTTTCAGATTAGCTTGTTGGATTGCATACATCCCGATGGTATAGTTCAACACAGCCGCCTCAAAATCGCCCTTATCCAGCAATTTCATTGCTATCTCCTGGCTGGGAACCTCGTTGAGTATACCTTGGAATCCGATCTGTTTCAGATACTCTGATGCCACGTCTCCCTGCTGGATTACCACGGATCTGTTCAGAATGTCTTTTTCGCTGCTTATATCGGAGTCCTTTCGGCTGAAGATCGCTCGCCAGGTTTCTGCGTGGGGGGAGCTGAAATAATAGTTCCTGGCGCGCTCAATGCTGAAGGCCATGCCTTGGAGCACGTCGATCTCAGACATATCCAGATGTTCCATTACCAGAGACCATTTGCCCAGTCTGAAAACGGGTTCTTTACCCAAAAGCTTTGCGACTTCACGGCTCAGTTCCACACAATAGCCATCCGGTTCGCCCTTGGAATTAATGAATTCGTAGGGTCTGTAATCTGAATCCCCGCCAATGATGATCTTTGTGCTATCCGGATTTTCCCGGGCCCACAATCCAATGCTTAGGATTATTATAAAAAAAGCTAGCCAGTTTCTTTTCATCTGTTGCCCTCAATGCCATTTATCGATGTAAGCTTTCATGTCAAATTTCCTCTTTAAGCCCGCCGCGTTCATGTAGCGAACCATCCCGTAGATGGGCCGGGAAGCCCATGGGCGATCGTGCTTTCCAAAACACCAGGCTATTCCCGCCCAGCCGTTGGCGTCGCGACCATCCAGTTCATATTTGTTGTTCAAATAGGCCAGTATGCTGTATGCCTCATCCACTGATGGACACCATGCCAATACTCTTTTCCCCCAATACATACGCATATAATTGTGCATCTTACCGGTGTGCATCAGCTCCAGTTGCGCGGCATTCCAATATATATCTGAGCTTTCGGCAAGCTCCAATCTCGATAGCGAGTATTCTTCCTCTCTGGGGTCAGACAAATGATCGTTCAGGGTTTTCCGCGCCCAATCCGGTAGAGAGGAGCTGCTCTCATAATCCGGGTTATAATAGCAAAAATTCATCGCCAGTTCACGCCGGATAATCAGTTCTTCCGCAAAAGCGCCAATGCTCTGCTGTGTGCCTTGCAGGCCGGCTTTGGCACCAATCAATTCGGCCGTGGCTTCTACCGGTACATTGCAATCTTCACAGATCTGCCCGATTATCTGAATGGGGGAGATCTGTCCAAAATGAAGATAGGGGCTCATGCAACTTTGGATATCCAGATTGGGATGATTGCGCAGAGTAGCATAGTCCTGCAGATGGTGAGTGATAAAGTCCTTTAGGGTATCTAGTGCGTGGTTGCTACCGGATTTGATGAGGTAGGCGGGACCTGTTTCTGCTCCCATATTCAACTGACGGCGTACCCAATTCCACAGTTCCGCGCTGTGTGTAAGGCTGCCGGAATACTCGGATTTTGGGGTACATTCTGCCCCCGCTGCCGGCAAAGCTTCGCTGTTTGCAGTCTTTTCAGAAAGCCACAAGCTGAGCTGAGCTAATATCTTGCGCCGCAAAGTGGCAGCGCTGTATTCTTCACGGGAAGAGGCCAGATGCACCGGAACCACCGCTTCAGTATCGATTTCATAAACATCGCATCTGCTAAGGGCTGCAGAATCGTACAGCCGGTCGCGTATGGCTCTTTGCCAGCTAAGATAGCCGTGATCAAACACAAGTACCCGGGCTTGATCTGCGATACTCCGTATACAATCGTACATATTGCCCACCATGATGTGAAAACCGATGTTTTGCCGCTTCAGATCAAGTCCTGTCTGCGCAATTCCTTCCAGCATGAAGCGATAGTGAGCAGTTTGCGCGTCCGGAATGTCACGGCTAAAGACAAATGCGACATGCAGAGGCAGGCGTAATTCGGCTGCCGTTTGCCGGGCAAAATCCAGCGCGGGATTGTGGCAGGCCCGTTGTGCCTGTTGCATCCAGTACAATACAAAGGTGCCCCCGGCTTTTTGAGCCTGTTTTTCGCGATACAAACGCGAGTGCGAATAGTGAATATTCTGTCTTATCACCGCAAACATGCCCGCTTTATCAACGAACAAACAGTTTTTTGGATCCGGATGATCAGTACAATATGTGCTCTCTGCAAACAACTGCTACCGGAGTCTGTGTATGGAATATATTGCATTTCTACCTCATTTGTCAATTTATATCCATCCCCACTTTGTCAAGAAAAAGACAGTAAAAACTATAGAGAGTAATACTTGATGTGTTCATTTCAATCCACAGTCCCAGATTTTCTGGTCCCAAGCACATGGATCAATCGGAGAAGCCATGCCCGGATGCCTTATTAACTGTATCGTTTGGGTTTCGAATATAATTCTGTCGATTGGAGAAGCACCTATAGTGCCATGGTAAAAATTGTACAAAATAAGCAATGTGTATAAATATCAACAGGTTGATCAGATTAAATCGATATGATGGAGATTTTGTGCTTGACAGCTATCAGCGAGAATAATTACGCTCCACCTCAAGTCGAAAGACCCAAATGCCCTCCAAGACGTGGGGAGCGTCAGCCCGACGTTCCCTGCGATTTTTTTATGATTGTACGGGCTTATCCTTTCTGAAACGCAAACGTTCCTCTTTACTGAGTTTCTCCGTGGCATACCGGATGATCAGTCGCGCGGCGCTGTTGCGATGCAAATACAAAAAGTCTTCCACTTCATGCGGATGCACTTTCCACAATTCCCGCAAAAACCAACCTGTTCCTTGATGAACTACACGTTCTCCGTCGGTCATCAGAGGGTTTACAAAACTTAGCAATATCTGTGGATCAGTCTCTTTTTTGATCTTGATAAAGCTCACCGGTGCTGCTCGCCTGGTCCAGCGACTGTCAGAATCTCGCCAAGGCAAAAAATCGTCTATCTTCACAATGCCCCGTGTGAGAAAGACCGGGTTTACCTTGCTGCACAAATAATCTGCATGAGCCCAGTTGTTCACTCCAAAATCGAACCATTGTTTAATGCCCGCAAAACTAGTTCGGTCATACTCTTTCTTACCTTGCTCCACCAACATAATGGCCAGACTGCCCATTTCGTATTTTCCGTGTTGAAACAGTAATGTGCCCAGCTCAATCAGCTGCTCCAAACTAAGTGAGGGGTAGTCTTCGCGGATCATTCCACAAAGTGCTGCGATGTCACTTTGTTGTGCGCCCCAGGCATTGTAGCCTTCCTTGAAATAGCGCTGATATTTCTGCACATTTTGGGGATCTGCCTTAGCGCTCAAATACTGATCTGCCTTCGTAAGAATAATCTTATACAGTTGTGCGTCTTTGATGTGCAATATCTCTCCTTATCGTCAGTTTACGAATCAAGCCTATAATGGCTTGCTATGCTTCAGTTTGAGCAGTTTCCCGCCATATCCGGCAATCCATGCTGTGTTGGCATTTACCGCACACACTGATTGAAACGCAATCGTGTTCATCAAGTTGTAGTTCAATGTCCAATTTAGTCCATCATTGGTCGAACTGAAGATGACGCCATGTTTACCCACAAGCCACATATTCTGCGTTCCCGGAGCTAGGCATATGGAGTTTATTCCACTTTCGGCTTTAGTATTTATATTTGTCCACGTCTCTCCCAGGTCATCTGATTTGTACAGAACTCCGTAACTATGGTAATCTTCATTTATACCTACCACCCACAGAGTGTTCGGTTCACGGCACAAAATCTGTTGATATTCATGAGCTATGACCAGACCTGCTCTCCAGGTAGCTCCTCCATCCTCACTGATTCTCAATCCTTCACCGGCCATGATAACTTTATCACCAGAAGCCCAAATATCATTGAATACCGAGCTGCCCTCGTTTCGGATCTGCTGCCATGAAGATCCCCCATCACTGGTTTTGAATACGGCTCCATAGATTGAAACGAGATATCCGGAGAGAGGATTTTCAAAATACACGCCTATGAATTGAGCACTCTCGATAGTCCCTGCATCGATGCTCTGCCAGGTGTCTCCGCCGTTTGTGGTTCTTAACACGGTATTCTGATTTCCCACTATCCATGCATTATTCTGATCAAACCACTTCATATTTAGCAGGTAAGCAGAAGTACCGGAGTAGCTTGTTGTCCAGGTGCTTCCTCCATCAGTGCTTTTCTTGATCATGCCACCACTACCGCAGATCCAGCCCACGTTTTCGTCATGAAAAAAGACGCTGTTGATCGAATTCGTGGTTCCCGGATCCAATACATCCCAAAGCATCGGTAGCATGGTAAAGCTTACATCCTCACTCCATACTTCTCCGTGGGAGTTTTTTGCATAGCAGCGCACGTAGTACTTTGCTCCCGGATTGAGGTCGTAAAGTGACATGCCGGTAGTATAAGGGTCTGAAGAATCTGAAGGCGAAAAATTTCGGTGATCCCCATTCAGATCAGGATGTGGCGCTTCGCCCCAGCAAATGGCCAAGTCCGTAATTGGAGATGCTCCGGCAGAGATAACGGTGACGCCTACATTCGGTTTTCCACTGTAAATTTGTGCCACCGGGTTTGTTTCGATGATTGGAAGATTCAGGTTGGGATCGGTTGATTTTTCTTTGCATGCTGCCAGAAGCAGGATAAGTATTAGGAACATAACAATAAGTACCAAGTTTCTCATGTTTGATTCTCCTGATTTTCTTGTGCGCAGAGAAATAGACCTACAAAAGTTGTCAATCTTTTTGTGATTTCGCATTCCCCCATTTTTAATCCAGCCTGATTTTCATCTGCCATCGATCCCTTC
>ENA-UOOR01000346-UOOR01000346.1-fermentation-metagenome-genome-assembly--contig:-NODE-346-length-67642-cov-17.054877_pt1 | contig 67642 bp, 65 predicted proteins | sample MGYA00245780_ERZ724029 | MGnify/ENA primary metagenome ERZ724029 (study PRJEB28704, sample SAMN03018315) | fermentation metagenome | biome: anthropogenic terrestrial biome; feature: soil; material...
TGACGGAGTAAACGTAATCTACTCCAAAGACACACAACTACAAAATAACGTAGTAGCTGGAAACAAAGGAGGATTCAACAACATCAACTCCAGAGACACACAAATCCAAAATAACGCTATATTTGGAAACCATGACGGAGTAAACGTAATCTACTCCAAAGACACACAACTACAAAATAACGTAGTAGCTGGAAACAAAGGAGGATTCAACAACATCAACTCCAGAGACACACAAATCCAAAATAACGCTATATTTGGAAACCATGACGGAGTAAACGTAATCTACTCCAAAGACACACAACTACAAAATAACGTAGTAGCTGGAAACAAAGGAGGATTCAACAACATCAACTCCAGAGACACACAAATCCAAAATAACGCTATATTTGGAAACCATGACGGAGTAAACGTAATCTACTCCAAAGACACACAACTACAAAATAACGTAGTAGCTGGAAACAAAGGAGGATTCAACAACATCAACTCCAGAGACACACAAATCCAAAATAACGTAGTAACCTAAAATAGTGATAAAGTAAATGAAAAGGACCTGGATGTCACTCAAGAAATAAAAATCTTCCCATTTTTTTATTTTTTTAACACCATCAAAGTTGTAATGAACAGTATCTTGCTATTTTTAAAATTTATTAAAATAATATTCATAAAAATTAGGAATTTTTAGGCTAAAATTTTATTAGTTCAATCTTTTTTTACAAAAATGCTCTTTAAGATTCCATCGAACTGCCCAGTTTTTCCAGTCCAAGTGCGGCACAAAATTTTGAAAATGCTCCCCAAAGCATACAGCAAAACAAAGCAGGGTAACTGATTGAACAATATTCTAAAAATTTTAAGAAAAAATCCAATAATATTACATAGTTTGAAAATAATTTTACAACTTTGTAATAGAAAGTATTAAATTAATTGAAATAAATATAATTAACTCGTTGATTGAAGTACTGAAAAAAAAGTATGATCCTGAGAGTTCAGTATAAAACCTTCGATTCCCCCATCTTTCCGTTAAATTTTGTTTTTAGGAATGTGGAATAGGTATTATAAAATAATTCTCCCATACTTTGCTACTTTTTTATAGTACTTCCTCAGCGAAGAACGTATTAAAAAAAACGTATTAAAAAAGAGGTGAAAAAATGCAAAAGAAAATGCAGAAGCGAGCTGCTACCTTCATGTTAGCATTCGCTTTAGCATTGGTAATTTGTGGAGCAGCAGCGGCAGCAGATAACTCAACTGCAGCCCCTACAGGCAATGCAAGTGTGAGTTCTGCAGCTACTACATCAGCACCTGCAAATACAACACCTGCATCAAACCAACCAACAAATACACCACCAGCACCAAACCAACCAACAAATACACCACCAGCACCAAACCAACCAACAAATACACCACCAGCACCAAACCAACCAACAAATACACCACCAGCACCAAACCAACCAACAAATACACCACCAGCACCAAACCAACCAACAAATACACCACCTGCCACAACTTCAGGCGGAGACCCCAGAATTGTGGGTGACCCAACCCATTATACAACAATTCAGGACGCAGTCAATCATGCCATTAAAGGCGACATCATAATAGTTGAATACGGAGCTTACACTGAAAACGTGGTAATTAACACTATGCTGACCTTAATTGGACAGAAAGGAGCTGTGGTTGTAGCTGCCGACCCAAACCAACCGGTTTTTACAATAAACTCCGGTGGAAGTGGAACCAAAATTATTGGTTTTACCATAATGGGTGGTTCCGATGGTATTGAATTAAACGATGTTAGTAACTGTGAAATTAAGTGCAACAAAATAGTTTCCAACAAGGATGGAATCGAGCTCAACAACGCAGACTTTAACTGCATCAAGGACAATGAAATTAAGCACAACCTTGACGACGGAATAAGTCTCAGACACTCTGACGGAAACAGCATAAAAGACAACAAAATAACAAGCAACGTCGACGATGGAATAAGCCTATACAGATCTGAAGGAAACACCATAACAGGCAACGAGATAAACTCCAACCTTGACGATGGAGTTAATTTATACCATTCTGACTGGAACAAAATAATAGGCAACGAGATAAACAAAAACTACGATGATGGAGTAGTTCTCTACGAGTCAGATGGAAACCTCGTTAAATGCAACGACATAACAAACAACCGTGGAGCTGGATTATACATTGCTGGTTCCAAAGGAAATGAAATCAACAATAACAACATAAAAACATGCGTACCATGTAGCGTATGTGTTTACGTAAGGGACACAGACAGAACAAGTGAATACAATGAGATTCACTACAACAACTTAATTGCAGATGGTCCATACACCTACGCCATCATAAACAATGGCTGCAAAAAGTTAGATGCACAGTGCAACTGGTTCGGCAGTGACAAGAATCCAAAATGCAAAATTGGAGGATCTGGTGTTACACTTTACTGCCCATGGTTAAAATCCCCTGTAAAAGTATGTAAGGAAAAATGTTGGGAACATAAAAACATATGCAAACCATGCAAGAAAGAACGCAAACATCACAAGGTATGCAAACCATGCCACCCTAAGGAAAAAATAACCAAAGAATCAAAAACAATGGCAATAACAACCCAAAAAGCAAATGTCGTCAAGGTAACAACCACAAAAGCTGCTGGAGTTCCAATGCAAACAACAGGAGCACCATTAGCACTGTTAGCACTTGCTTTACTTGCAGTCTTTGGAGGATTGCTGCCAAGAAGGAAATAAAAATCCTTTCCTTATTTTTTTATTTTTTTGAGGCAAAAATTGGATTTGTATTTGAACAATGTATGCTATTTTTAAATTTTTATTGAATAATCACATATTAATTTAAAAAATTTTTGATATTTTGTGATAGAAAATATTAAATAATTTAAAATTAATATAATTAATAGGAGTACCAACCTTGAAGGCAAAAAAAACCTGGTGATCAACACACAGCACTGCTTTTTTTGGGGGGTGTGTGTCATGAGGCTAGAAAAAGAATTGTTCCCAAAATTTCCAAGATAGGTTGGTGCTTCCAATATTTTTTAATTGACCATTATAATTTACTTTGGTTTTTCCATATGCAAAATATATTTTTCAGGATCAAATAAAACTTGTGGAAAATATTGAACGCCCAATGAAAAAAACGTAGAGGTCCCTGAAAGTCAATTAAATTTTTTAGTACTTCAAACTCTGTTTCTGAATGATAAACGATTGTTTCCGTCTTTCTGGATCATGATAGAAAAACTTCACACTTCAGGTCTGAATTCATATGCAAAGGACGTTTTAAACAGCATTAAAAACATGAGCAATGATTCTACTTGCACTAAAACATACAATTTCCTCAACCATAACATGATTCAAAATTTTAGAATTTTTTTATTCCAGATATGATAAAATAGTATTAATTCTTGGTTTGAACAGTATTTGGCACTTTTTGGGAATTTATTTAACAGTTTTGCAAAAATTTAAAGATATCTCATCATTATGTAATAGAAAGTATTAAATTGTTTGAAATTAATATATCTAGATCGTTAAAGTGAGTATCATTAGGTGGGAATTTGGGAACAATATTATAAAACCTCCATATGACACATACCAGGCATGTTTTGTTCAGAATGCTTCCTTTTAAGGTATGTAACATGAGCGTTGAAAAGTATTGTTTTCATACGTTCTTACTTATTTTTGATACTCACAAAAAAAACCAACTTTAATAAGAGGTGAAAAAAAATGCACAAGAACATGCAAAAACAGGCAACAATAATAATGTTGACATTTGTTTTTGCACTGGTAGTTTGTGGAGCAGTAGCAGCAGCCGACAATTCAACTGTGAATGCTACAAACGCTTCAAGTGTGAGTTCTACTAATGCTGCACCTGCACCTGCACCTGCACCAAACCAACCAACAGTAAATGCGCCAACTGCATCAGACCAACAAGCATCTAGCACACCTGCCACAACTTCAGGCGGAGACCCCAGAATTGTGGGTGACCCAACCTGTTATCCAACAATTCAGGCGGCAGTCAATAATGCCATTAAAGGCGACATCATAATAGTTGAATGCGGAGCTTACAATGAAAACGTGGTAATTAACACTATGCTGACCTTAATTGGACAGAAAGGAGCTGTGGTTGTAGCTGCCGACCCAAACCAACCGGTTTTTACAATAAACTCCGGTGGAAGTGGAACCAAAATTATTGGTTTTACCATAATGGGTGGTTCCGATGGTATTGAATTAAACGATGTTAGTAACTGTGAAATTAAGTGCAACAAAATAGTTTCCAACAAGGATGGAATCGAGCTCAACAACGCAGACTTTAACTGCATCAAGGACAATGAAATTAAGTACAACCTTGACGACGGAATAAGCTTATACTGGTCTGACGGAAACACCATAAAAGACAACAGAATAACAAGCAACGTCGACGACGGAATAAGCCTATACAGATCTGAAGGAAACAAAATAATAGACAACGAGATAAACTCCAACCTTGGCGATGGAGTTGATTTATACCATTCTGACTGGAACGACATAATAGGCAACGAGATAAACAAAAACTACTACGATGGGGTAGTTCTCTACGAGTCAGATGGAAACCTCGTTAAATGTAACGACATAATAGACAACCGGGGAAAAGGCGTACTAATCGCTGGTTCTAAAGGAAATGAAATCCTCAAAAATGATATAGAAACCTGCATACCTTGCAGTGTCTGTATCTACGTAAAAGACACAAACCCAGTACTTAGAACAGAACTTACTGACGAAGTATTTGGCAGAGTCAGTGAACTTAACGAAGTACATGGAAACTCTTTAATTGCAACTGGTGAAAACAGCTATGCTATCATAAACAACAGTTGCGAAAAGTTAAATGCAGAGTGCAACTGGTTCGGCAGTGACAAGAATCCAAAATGCAAAATTGGAGGATCTGGTGTTACACTTTACTGCCCATGGTTAAAAGAAGAACCTACAAAATGTAAATGCCACAAAGAGAAAAAATCTGAGAAAACAACCACCAAAAAATCTGTAAAAACAGCTAAAGCTGTTAAAGTAACAGCTGCTGCTGGAGTTCCAATGCAAACAACAGGAGCACCATTAGCACTTTTAGCACTTGCTTTACTTGCAGTCTTTGGAGGATTACTGCCAAGAAGGAAATAAACCCCCTTCTTTTTCCTATTTTTTTATTTTTTAAAACATGAAAACAAACACTTCTTTTCATTGAGTATTTCTAAAACTTTTTTATGGGCATTCTTTTTAAAAGTATTTTTTATGGGCATTCTTTTTAAAATTAAAAAAATTTAGTTAAATGTTTGTCAGCTAAATAAATAAAAAAAGGTAATCAAAACTTATTTCCTTGCCCTTGCAACTTTTCGGGCAAGAACATATTCACCAATAGCTATGAGTCCAACGAAGAATTTTTCAAGTCCACCAGTTGCCCATATGGCTTCTCCAAAAGTTGTATTCTTTATGCGTTTCTCATATTTTTTAGCTGTGATCCTTTCCCCGGTCTGTCTCTTTGTAACAACTGCAGAAGCTTCCATGAGCTCATTCCAGCTTACACCCTTTAATTCTGCGGCCATTGCTTCGAATATTCTGGAGACTTTAATCTCGTAGAGCTGTGAAAGTGTTTCAACAATGTCACAGCTTCTTATTACACCCACGACCTTCCCTTCATCATTGAGGACAGGTATGCTGATTACCTTGTACTTTGAAGCCTTGATAACCGCCAGTCTTGCAGCATCATTTTCGTTGACAGATACAACATCTTTTGGGGTGTACATAATGTCTTTAATAAGTTTTTTACCTTCTCTTAACCCTTTTATAATCTCTATGGATGTTACCCATCCAACAAGCTTTCTTTCATGGTCCACAACGGATGTTGTGAATTTCTTGTACTTTTCCATTTTCAGGGAGACTTCTACTATGTCCTGATCTGGAAAAACATCTATAAAATTGGTATCCATAAGTTCTTTAACTTTCATTGGTCAGCCTCTCAAGTTTTAATGCACCTACAGGGCATTTTGTAGAACAAACATCACATAGTATACATTTGTCCTCTGCAATAGTAACCTTTCCATCTTCAAGCCTTACTGCGTCCACAGGACAGTTTTCTTCACATACTCCGCATGCGACACAGATTTCATCACATGTCGTGAGTTTCCAGGTCCTGGCAGTATCCCCCAGTTTCCTTTCAAGTTTCACTGCACCCTCCGGACAGAGGTTTGCGCATGCTCCACATCCAATACACATATCTTTATTTATCTCTGCTGTTTTTTCATCTTCAACTGTTATTGCACCTGTTGGACAAAATTTAGCACATGTTCCACATGATTGACATTTTTCTGGGTTCACATCAATGTTTTTCATCCGGATGGTTCGATGAGGTACCTTAACTTCATGCAGCCTGTAACTAACATCCTCATCAAGGGTTGTGTTGCTTTCCATTACATGTACTGAACCAACAGGACATGTTTTTGCACATATTTCGCATTTAACACAGTTTTCAAGTATTTTAGCTATATTGATTGATGTTGCATCAGATATAGCTCCAACAGGACATTCTTCTGCACAGAGGTTGCACCTTACACATCCAGGGGAAATGGTTATGAACTTCTGGTTCATTGAACAGTTCTCAAGTTCAGCATTGAGATCTTCAGCACCATGTTCAACATCCATTGATTTTGCAAGGAACTCCTCTTGTAAATCCTGCCTCTTCTTTTTAAACGTTATATCCATAATCACACCTTCATAAATATATTAATGTGCACCTTAAATTGTAAACAGAAGGATTTTCCAGTTTTACAGTCCAAACCCACTGCATTAAATTAAAAACATTTTATAAAATTTCAATTCATGTTCCTTAATAACATTTCATTTTATTTAAATTTACAGTGTTTATCATTTAAAGTGAACCATAAACCAGTTAAAATGGTTTAAATGGGTGAAGCTTTAAAAAATCTTGGAAGAAATATTAGTGGGTAGTCCCATTGTTGCGCCGGGTTTTTCAACACATCTTGATGCAACGAAGTTACCCATTAAACATGATTTTTCAAGATTTTCCCCTTTAATAAGCCCGTAAAGGAATCCTGCATTGAATGCATCACCTGCACCTGTGGCGTCAACACATTGAACCTTGAATATGTCCTTGAAGTGGGACTGATTACCATCTGTGACATAGGCACCCCTTTCTCCACATTTAACTGCAACCACGCTCACTCCATACTCCAGGAGAACCTGACTTCCATCATGGCATGTTTTTAATGTGTGTTGCCCCCTTTTACCTGTTAACTGTTCACCTGTTAAAAGGTTCAACTCTGCCTCATTTATTAAGACAACATTTGTTCTTGTTAGAAATTCTTCAAGGAATCCCATTCCACGCTCTGCGTAGAGCATGCCCGGATCCAGGCTCACACATACATCATCTGAGATCTTCTTTAAAAGATTTTTTTGAGCTTCTATGGATTTATCTGTGAATTTTCCAACAAAGGATGTAAGGTGAAGAACTTTTAAACTATCAAGATAACTTTCATTGACTTCTTCTCCTTCTATGAGATCGTTAACACCCGTGTCAACGTAGAGCGCCCTCTGACCCCCTTCATCCACGAATCCATTAACAACACCACTTCTACCCTCTTCCAGAGTTACATTGGCAGTGTCAACGCCTTCATTCTTGAGGTGTTCAGTCAAAAGTTTTCCTTCCTCATCCTGCGCCACTTTACCTATAAAACCAGTTTTAAGGCCGAGTCTTGACATTCCCACAATTGTGTTTGCTGCAGAGCCTCCGCAGGATTCTGCTAAACTTTTTATGTAGGATTCTTCATCTTTACAGGCTATTCTGTTCACCCTGTAAAGTTTGTCAACGTTCAGTGCACCGAATCCCACAGCGTCAAAACTCATTTAAACAGCTCTCTCAGGTATATCTTGTAGTCTCCAAGTGTTCCCTCGTAGTTTCCTGCTGAAACTGTTATAACATCATCAAAATCGATTAGGGTTTCAATGCCCACCTTCATGGCTTGGTTGATGGCATTTTTGTCTATACCATTTATAACAAGCTCTGGAATGTAGTTAACTCCCTCTGGAACCTTTGATTCCTCGCCAATTTTATCCTTCAATGATGGACAGTAGGGATGGTTGGTTGAGGGTCCTATCCATGGGTAGTTGGTTTCAGGTTTGGATGCTGCAGAACAGATGTCAAAGGGCGTTACAATACCCTTGATTTCTTCCATGGCTTTCAGGGCTGCTCTTCCTGCTTCAAGCACTGCCTTTTTGGTTTTGCACATGTACCACAGGTTTGCACCCATCACTCCCTTCATGTATCCAAGCTGGGTTTCTATCCTGAAGTCTGGAACTGCTATTGGCACCACTATCATCCTTCGGCCGTAAAGGTCTTCCTCCCATTCGTAGCCGTCTCCACAGTTTCCAACCTGCTTGCTCGTTCCAATTTTTCCAACAGGATTTACAGATGCATCAAAAAGGCTTGTGAATGGTTTTACAAGGATGTCCTGCCTTATCCTGTAGGAAAGTTCCAGTTCAAAGTTGTCTACATCATTTCTACCGTACCAGAACTGAAGCATCACACCTTTTCTTCCGTCAGGAGTCTCATCTTCATCAAGCCAGGATTCTACACCACCTTCAACCCTTCCAATAACTGTTCCAGGGTTTGCTGTTGAGTCATAGGCTGCCCTTTTAATGGTTTCATCATCCTCGGCTGTTACAATAACACGGGTGCATATTCCTTCAAATGCCTCGCAGTAAGTGTCTTCAAGTTTGGATTCAAGTTTCTCTGTGAAATTCATTTGATTGTTCACCTTCATTTTAATATTTTATCCCAGTCCACCTATAATTTTGCCTCTGATATTCTTACGGAATCTGGTACTTTCTTTTATAAGGCTTTCCAGATTTTCGCAGGTTACAATTTCCATTCTAGGCAGTTTGCCCCTTCTAACTTTCTCTGCAAGCTGGGGATTTACACCTTCAAGTGCAAGTTCTGGATCCCTGAAATAGGAAACAACAAAATCCAAAACTGCGTCTGAATTGTACCTGTTGAATATATCTGCAAGAACTGCCAGTATGCTGTTGTTGTCTGCTATCACTGCAATTTCAGCTTCGTTCAGTGCATAGTCATTGCCGTTGAAGGATATTCCAATTCCCCTGTTTTCTGCTGCAAAACGGAGGGGCTGAACATCGGTTATACTGTCACCAACGTACATCAGGTCAGATGCTTTGAATTTGAAGCTACTTATAATGTCCTGAACTGCCTCCTTCTTATTTTCTCCACCAACAGTTTTCACATCCTCAAGCACCGAACCTATATCCATGGATGGTACTTCTTTAAAGAATATCTCATCGAGCACTTCAAACTCTGGATGTTCTTCTATATTTTTACGAAATTCTTTGAGCTTTTTTTCTTCCTCAGGACTTAAACTGTAGCTGTCAATGTCAAGCTGGGTTGAGTAAGTATTTTCGTATGGAAAACCCGTGACAGAGCAGAGTGCCCTTATGTAGTGTTCGTAGCTGGTGCTAACAATGAATGATGGCATGGAATTTCTTATGAAATCCAGTGCTTCAACTGCACCGGGCATAAGATGAACATTTTTCATTGAAAAATCAGTCATCCTCTGATCTGTAGCACCATAAGCTTTTAAAAATGGTAATATTAATTTTAAAGTTCCTCCAGCAGTGTATCCCTCTCTTTTAATGACATCTGAAAGAACGTCATCGTACTTACTGACCACCTCAAAGAACTTTTCTCCATTCTCTATGAAGTAACCTGAAAGTTCAAATGCATTATCATTTAGTGATATAGGACCCTCGCAGTCAGAAACAAAAAATTTTCTCCCCAAAACGTTGCCTCCATAAAATCTGAACATAAAACTTCCACAGGAAATTTTTTTTCACAGGAAATGTTCACTCGTAAGGATCGATCCAGATCATCAATGATTAATTTGGATCATCACTCTTACGTCCACTTAAGTGTTTATTATTCATCCATTTCATAACTAATTTGTGCATCAAACCATCCTGGCTTCCACCTAACCTGAAAAAAGTACTGATTGTTTAAAATTTTTTACATTTCAATTAAGGTTCAGTTCAATTAAGGTTTTCAGTACTTATTTTTTAGTTTAAATGCATTCAGTGGACATATTAATTCACATTCACCGCATAGAATGCACTTATCTTCATCAACAATTATTTCATCATTTTCAAGTTTCAGGGCATCCATTGGACATTTATTTGTGCATATTCCACACGCTTGGCATGCATCCTTATCATAGACAAGTTCTCCACTGCGTTTTTCATCAATGCTGCGCCTTATAAAGAGTATCTTACTGTCAACAATGTCAAAAAATTCTTCCTGAAGTTTTATGGCTTCAAACTGGCATGCTCCAGTACATTTGCCGCAGAAAACGCATTCTTCACCTATGTGTATCGGTGAGGGAAGTTCAAGTTCTATACAGTTTACAGGACACTCGTTGATACAGGCACCGCATCCTATGCAATTCTCCTCAACAACCGTTATATCTCTTTTTGGAGTTGTTCCTGCAACCACGTCCTGAATGTCCTCAACTTCCAGGGACATGTCAGCCATCTGCTCAACTTCTTCCTTTACAAGGGAAGTTACATCCTCCTGGAACTCTTTTTCTTCATGTTTGAAGCTCACATCACGTGCAATTCTGTTTAGGACACCATCAATTCTAGCAGCTTCCCTTGAAAGTTTACTTGTTTCTTTTTCAAGAAGTTCAGATATTATTTCTCTTGTTTTTAGCTTGTTGAACTCTTTATATGCCCTTTTTCTCGAAGAGTACCTTATAGCTGTGGATGGGCATACGTTCATACATTCTTCACACCTTGCACAGTAAGCTGGATTTATGAAGGGCATTTTACTTACTTTACCCACATTTATGGCTCCTTTGGATGGACAGACCCTTGTGCACGTCATGCAGCCTATGCATTTTTTCTGGTTGACGATTATGGCCTTACCTCCCACAACGGATCTGGGCAGTATCTCACCGTACTTTATGGCTTCAGTTGGACAGACACGTGAGCAGTACCCGCACCTCACACATTTGTCCTCGTCTATGACGCTGTGTGCTTCTTCACCTCCTGAAGCTATAAGCTGGATTGCACCGGTCCTGCATGCTGCAACACAGGCTCCGCATCTCCTGCAGAGTTTTGGATTTATGTTGGGGACATTTTCCCTCACAGGTTCTGATAGGGTTGTTTCCATTTTTATTGCATCGTAGGGACAGGCTTCCCTGCAGAGAACGCATCCAATGCATTTATCATCAAGTTCTATGTGTTTGTCTGGAGGTATCTCGTGCAGAGCGTCCACTGGGCAGGATGTGAGGCAGGGCCTCTCCTTGCAGGCCTCACATTTTTCTGGGTCTATCTCATATTCAACCTCAATTTCCCGAAGAGGTCTGTAATGTTTTTTAGGTTTGGAATTTGATTTGTTTGCAGTTGTAGGGATGGTATCAACTCCTTATTGGTAACTGTGAAGCTTTAAGGGTTATGTGGATCACATATTCGTCAAGGGACGTTTTATCCATTTTATCCAGAAGGAACCTTGCAACGTAGAATCCTGCAACACCAAAGGGACATGTTTGGTAACATATACTGCACCTCAAACATTTGTCCTCGTTTCTCTGAACCCCTTTCTCTTCATCATAGGTGATTGCTCCTGAGGGACATTCATCAACACATAACCTGCAGTTTGTACACTTGTCCTTGTCCCAAACAATGACCCTCATTTTGAGGCGGTCTGTGATCTTCTCAATGAGGTCCGTTATGAGTTCATCGTTTGATATTATGTCACGAGCTCTAACTGCAAGTTCCCCTGTGGGCATGTCCAGTTTCAAAACCTTTCCATATTCAAGATCCTTTATCTTTTCCTGCTCGCCATTTATAACTGATTCAAGAGTATTCACAACCAGTTTCATGATCATTTTCTGCTCTTCAACGTTGTTTATGTATATTTTCTTCATTGCACCCTTAACAGGACATGTTTTAAGGCATTCTCCACATGCAATGCACTTGGTCTGGTCTACCACCATTTTTTTGTCCTTTTGAGATATGGCACCCACTTTACAGGTATCCTTACATTTTTTACAGCGTATGCAGAGATAATCATCGATCACGAACATCTTATCCACTGGAAGAATTGTGAACTCCTCCCTGATGAGGTGGTTCTCACCGCAGGTCAGGGTTTTAGGATCCGTTGGACAGACCTCTGCACAGAAACCGCACCTTATACAACCCCTTTTATTTATAACAGGATAAACAATACCCTCCTTTTCAGCACTATCCTCACTTCTCACAAGCTTTATGGCCATTGGGGCCGGACAAGCTGCTGTGCACGCTCCGCATGCTATACAATATTCTTTGTGGACTTCAGGAAAGTTTCTAAATCTTGAAGGAATTTCAACTATTTCCTGATCCGTTTTTGCGGCTGCAAACTTTTCAGCCCATGTTTTTCTTGCAAATTCGTATAGATACCATATTACCGAGGACATAATACATCATCTTTTCTTTTATGGCTTTAATCTCGTTTAGTTATTTTATTTCAGGACCCTTCCTGGCCGTACTTCACATTGTGGATGCCGTGAAAATCCTGTTTTTTACCGGATTCATCCAGGATCACAACCCTTTCTGCACATGCTATGCATGGATCGCAGCTTGTGTAGGTGGCAACAGCGTCCGCTACAGTTGCAACATCCTGCAGCATGTACTTGGCACATGCATCTATGTTCATTATACTTGGGGTTCTTATCGAAACGTTCTGTATGAGGTTTCCATTGGTCTTGATCATGTAGGAAACTTCACCTCTTGGAGCTTCGTTTCTCCAGTCTGCGTATCCTGCAGGCATGTCTATTTTTTTACGGACATCACCCTCTGGAATGTTTTCTATAACCTGTTTTATGATCTTCATGGATTCTCTGACCTCATCGAACCTGTTCATGGTACGTGCAAAGTTGTCTCCTCCTTTCCTCCATATAACGTTGAAGTCTATATTATCCCGGTAGGTTGGATGGTCTTCTCTCCAGTCATGTTTGAGTCCAGATGCCCTTCCTGTGGGTCCAACTGCCCTTCCCTTAATTGCATCTTCTTTGCTCATTTTTCCAACGTCCTTCGATCTTAAACCCAGAAGTGGGCCGTGCTCAAACATTTCCACGTACCTCTCATAGTTGGATTCCAGGCCGTTTATTATTTTGAGTATTGCGTCAAGATGGGATTGTTTAGCATCCATCTTAACTCCACCCACAACGTTCCATCCCATGTTAACTCTGTTACCTGTTAAAAGTTCAATTGCATCCATCACAGGTTCTCTTAATGCCAGCATGTTCATAAAGAGTGTTTCGTGTTCCAGGGCTTTGAAGTAGGTTGAGTTGGCAATAAGATGGCTCTGGATCCTGTCAAGTTCGTTTGTAAGTATTCTGAGGTACTGAGCCCTTGGGGGAGCTGTTTCACCGGCTATTTTCTCAAAGGTCTCTGCAAAGGTCTGGGTGTGGATGTAGGAACATATTCCACAGACCCTCTCTGCAAGAAATATACCCTTCTGCCAGGTTTTACCCTCCATTATTTTTTCTATTCCCCTGTGAACGTAACCATAATCAATCTCAGCACTTAAAACCTTCTCTCCTCGGGTTTTAAGTTTCAATCGAATCGGCTCTTTGAGAGCTGGGTGTATTGGTCCTATTGGAAGTATCATTGTTTCTGCCTCCCTCTGGCTGCTATTGCGCCTGGTGCAACGCTTAAAATTGCTTCGAGAATCTCTGAGGGTCTTGGTGGACATCCAGGAATCTCAGCATCAACTGGTATGAAGTCTGATACTGGAGCGTACACAGTGCCGCCTTCCTGATTGAACACGTCTCCAGAAAGCGGACAGTTACCTATTGCAACCACCACTTTAGGTTCTGGTATTTTAGCATAGATACGTTGGAGTTTCTCCTTCCACTGTTCTGCAACAGCTCCTGTAACAAGGAGAACATCTGCTTCCCTCGGGTTCTGGTGCACGTATATACCATACTGTTCGAGGTCGTAGCGGGGCGACATAAGGGCCACAACTTCAATGTCACAGCCGTTGCATCCTCCTGCATTTACAAGGCAAACATGAATTGAACTGCTCCTTACAATATCCTTGAGTGACTTTACCATTTCTTTACCTCAACAACTCTAATAATTCTTCTCTTCCATTTTTCAGGGCTTCATCGTAAGATTTACCCTTTTTGAGTATTTCATTTGTAATTTTATTTTTTATATCCTCGGCTTCCTCTTCTGTGAGAATGTTCATCACATCAACAAGCCAGCACAATCTTAGATCAGCATGAATTCTTTCTTTTATACATCTTGGCTTTGCAGATTCGAATCTACCGTGCAGTGCCTCAAGGCTTGACATGTCAAGTTTTTTCATGAGGATGTTTTCAAATTCTTCAACTGAAATTTTAAGTTCACTGGATAAGGGCACCACAACATCTTCATGCCACCTGTAACTTCTGATTATCCTTTTTTTCATGAGCTTTAGGAGTTCATCATTTTCTTCCCCTTCTGCCTTTGGATCATTAAACCCATACTCAAACTCTCGATCTTGTTTTTTTTGACCCTGTTTTTCAGCATTACTTTGATCCAGGCTAAGCTCAACGTTGTCCTGATTTTCAACGTCCTGATTTTCTTTCATAAGATAACCGTCCTTAAAATCCATAGAACTGCTGCAACTGCAAATCCTGTTATTGTTTCATATCTTCCATATCCTGGCCTCATTCCAAGAACCATGGCTATTAAAAATATTCCTACAGTTATTGAGATGTAAGATGGTACCATTCCAAAAAGCGGGCTGTTCAATGCCAGCACCCACCCTAACACCGCCAGTACAAGGGCCAGAACATCCACATTTCGGGTTACAAATGGTGCTTTGTACTTTTTATAACTTAATACAAGACCAGCAATTGATCCAATTACAAATGAAAGTACGTATAATAAATAAAGTGTTTGACTCATGTTATCACCTTAAACAGGCCTGTAAAGATATATAAATGAGCATATAAATGCAATTAAGACTGCTATCATGGCCCAGTTCTCCAGTTTCACTGACAAGTGAAATGCACCTTTCCTGTACTGCATTATCGTCAGGATCATGACAAAAAAAACCGCCAGTGTAAGTGGCAGTACAACGATCCACTGCAGGAATGCAGCAAGTCCGCTGGCAAGTACAGCTCCAGACACAGCCAGAGCCATGAAGAATATGGTGTCTTTTTCTTGTTCTTCCATCTTGAATTCCTCTTAAACTGAATTCATTCCCCTGAGTTCTTTTTTTATATGAATCTTATTTTTTTGAGTTCTCTATAAAATTTTGAGTTCCCTATAAAATTTTACAAATTTAATCATCTTACAATTTTAATCATTAACTTGAGTTCACCTTGAGTCACATTATCATGAGTATTGAACCCACAATTCCAACAAATGCAAAGGTTGTTTGCATCATTATGGAATGATTTGGGTTTAAAAGTGGTGTTGTAGCACTTATAAATGCCATAACTGCTGTTAAGGCCACCATTCCAATAAGGTAACCTACAGGGCTCAATGCACCGATGAAAACTGTTAAAAACACCCATAGAAGCATGTACCATGCTATGGACTCGGATATCATGAGGTAACCCCTTAAAAGACCGAAGTGTTCTGTTTCATACCCTGAGATTATGTCCTTTCCTTTGGTTATTGCAAAAGGTGAGTAGTGTGCCTTTGAAAGTATGAGCACAAAGAACATGGCAGCTGCAAGTGGCAGACTGTAAATTAATGGTCCGTGAATGGATTGGTAACTTATAATGCTCCCAATGTTCATGGTACCTGTTTTAAGGTAGATTATTATGAGCACTGCAAAGAGCGGCAGTTCTGCTGCTGCTGAGAAGACAGCCCTGACACAGCTGAGTTTACCGTAGGGCGATCCTGATGAGGATCCTGCGTTGTGCTCAACTATCTTGTGTAGAGCATAGATTGCAAAGATCAAAAGCAGGGATCCACCCATAACAGGTCCGACTATGACTGCTGCAACCCATATAAATGAAAGCATGGCTGTTATTGCTATATAAAACGGCATTGCTGCTGTTTTTGGAAACGCAGATTCCTTGATGAAAAACTTGAGGGTGTGCAGGAGGTACTGGATTATTGGCGGGCCTGGCCTCATCTGTATCCTTGCCATTATCTTTCTTTCAAGTCCGAAAAGGATACTTCCCACTAGAAACGCGAGAACAACATTTAAAAGGATGTTTGCCATTAAAAGATTCATTTGATCACCGGTTTAGTATCCCACCTAATATCCAATAAATGGTTCTTTTCTCTTATCTTCTTCCTCTTCCTTACGGCCCCTTGCCATCTGAATGAGCCCAAAGGACAGTATTGCTATAGGTATAAATACAATGGAAACTGCATAGACAATCCAATCTGGCAGATTGAATATCAGGGCATATAAAATGCCCACCATGGAAATTACAAACATTGACCAGCTTACTACCTTCAACTTTTCCATTTGATTCACCTGGAACTTCACAAATTCATTTTTCTAAGATTCATTTTTTAATATAATTTAGTGAACATCAACTTACTCATCTTTTTATTAAATTTTTTATTAAATTTTGAATAAATTTATTAACTTTTAATACATTCTTCATGAACAGTTTCTCTCTTCATGAACAGTTTCTCAGTGCACAATATTATGAATTAATATTCAATTCAATGTACTTTAAACCTTCATTTTTTTTTGGTTCTTTTAGGATTGTTCAAAGATCTCAAGATCATACCTTGAATTCCATTTTAAATCTTTAAAATGGTTTATTAATGATTAAGAGTATTTCAATCATCCTGACGATTACTAAAAGTGAACTCAGATGGATTATCAGGAGAAATGGTGAACCTGGGGTTCTGAACATCTCTGCTTTGGTTGCAAAAAATGGTGCAACACCTGATTCACCTGCAACTCCCATAAAGACCAGAATTGAGCCCAACGCCATCATTGGTGTTGTGTATGAAAGCTGAACTAATTGAAGCAAGCTTATGGTTCCAGCTGAAGCAAGAATCAGGGAAGCTCCTCCAAATAGCGGCAGGGATGCTATCATTGCAATCAGACCGTACTGATAGGCTGCATCCAGAACATCCACCTGCTTGACAGCTGCAACTATACCTATGTTCACGATACCAATAAGACAAACAAACAAGGTGAAATCAAAAAGGTCTCCTGTTACCATTGCACCTGCTGTTGCAAGACCGCAGACTATTGCAAGGAATCTTCTGATTTTGAACTCTTTTTTCTCAACTTTAACCTCCCTATCATGGAGCGAGCCGAATTCAGCTTCTACCTGAGATTCTGTTTGGCTGATTGCAATCAGGAAGGTGAATGCCAGGGCAGCGGCACACATGAAAAGGTTGAGCGGCGTGAAGTAGAACACTATGTCCCCCAGGGGTATGATACCCAGTAACTGTCCTCCTAATGCGCCGAATAATGATGCGTCCATTTTATTTTACTCCTTTTTAAATTCTTCTCTTCCTATAACCCCTATGAGTCCTGCTTTAAATGCAACTTTTATGAATACTCCGAATGCTGCGAGGAAAAGTGCCAGCAACCAGTACTGAGGGAATACAAAGAACACCATGAATCCTGCAAGCCACAGGCACCATGAAATACCGGATGCACCGGCTATACCTTCCCACATGCCTGATGGAACTCCTCTCATTGTCCTGGAAAGTACGTAGAAGAGTATTCCTCCACCTGCTACTGCACCTCCAGTAAATCCACTCTCAAAGGCACCAACTGCAATGAGCAAGATTGCAATAACCACAGGAGAAGTGTCCAGAATTTCCATGTCCATGTGCATTGGAAGGGGTATGAGTGCAACCTCCTTCCCATTCCTCCTTATCTCCCTGCTCATCAAGACCTCAGATATGGCAAGGATCTCTGCAAGCTCAACAACAAGTCCTGGAAGCACCAGAGATTCTGCAAGGTCTGTTCCAACGGCGCAGACAAAGATCATCATGGATATGCCCACAAGATCCGTTAATATTAATATTTGCAGGTCATTCTTTTCAACTGCTATTCCTAAAAGGCCTATAAGACCTGCAATTATACCAACTATAATTGCAGGCGTGTAAAGTGCAACCACCACAGGCGATACAACATCGGGGACTATCAATCTTCCTTCCTCCTCATTGTGAAGTTGAGTGCAACCCATGATGCAATTGTGAATGCCATCATCAGTATACTTGACTCAAGAACTGTGTCAAAACCCCTCGTGTAGTAAAGTATTTCATCTATTAAACCACCAGGAGATGAGTAAATTGATGTACCAAAATAGAGAGTGGTCTTTTTCACCAATATTGCTATAGGAGATAAATAAGCTGTCACTTCTCCTATTGCAGGTGCAAATTGAGGATACTGTGCTTTTACAATTCCCCTCTCTTGAAATAGTGTTCCGCCACGATCGTAGGGAGCAAGAGGATTATGAGCATTTATCTGTGACTGTGGGGCTGGTTTTGGGTAAAGCTGATGATCGTTGAGTGCAAGAGGTATTAAAAATCCTACAATAAGCACGATTCCCAGCATCACCGCATAAAGCCGTGGAATCCTATCGGGATTTGCAAGAGCATTCCAGATTCTTCCTAAACTCTTCAAAGTTCTGCCCCCATCTCTTCAAGTCTCACAACAGCCCTGAGTAGAACCATCGTTATCAAAACTGTGGCCGCAATATAAGTTAAAAGTGCAATTGTATCGTTGTAAGTTAAAAGTATCATAGACATGCCCACAGCAGGCACTTCCGTATTTAAAGTTCTTACTATTGGATCCTTCACTCCAGGACCTATAACTGTACCTATACATCCCAGTATGACAAGTGCACAGCCTGCATAGAACCAGATATACACTTCAAGCAATTACCTCTTCCTCCAGGGATTTTTGTCTCCTTTTCCTTATCTCATCCAATTTAATGATTGCAATTAACATGATAACAGTTGAGACTGGATCGAGTATTGCAGCAACCATTGCAACATCCAGGTACTTGGCAGCCACAACCAATCCTATGAATCCTCCTTGAAGAAGTCCAAACATTATAGCCTTGTCAATTGGCTTTGAAAGCAAGATTATACCTGCAGCTCCAATGAATGCCACCACAACAGATATCGTTGTTATGTTTATAAGGTTTAAAATTGGATACATTAACTCACCATTTTGATTATTTTAAGGGTTTTATTCTTAAACGGTTTATTCTAAACCAATTGCAGACTTTATTATCTCACCTTTAATATTACCTCAAACCAGGTGTCCATCCCAATTAAAATTTAAGGATAGTGGGCACTTAACCATATTAACAACATCGGATTAAAGTTCTTAGGTTCATATTCAGTTTCATCCGCGTCAGTCCAGGACCTTTTCATCTTTTAAGCGTCCAATTGAATAGGCTATTGCATTTGAACTTACTGTAGCAGTCACAAAATAAACTATAGCCAGTATAGCACCAAAGGGTGTTTGAACGTAAAGTGCTATGAGGGCTGTGATACCGAAACTCATTGCGTTCAGGTAGAGTATCCTCTCAGATCTATCCCTTGCAAAGAAAGTTCTTATGGCCATCAACACGATTATAATGCCTACAATTTCAATCAACATGATTATCTACCCTTATTATATACAGATTTATACAGAGCGTTCTTAAGTTAGACCAAAGTATATTTGAGTTTGTCTTTATCTAATTTAATACTTATTATCCATTTATTACTTTATTTCTGAATGTTATTGATTATTGAATTATTTTATGCTGAATTGAATTATTTTATGCTGGATTATATTATTAGTTTAAGAGAATCCTATAATCTGGATATAATAATCTCTTTTTATAGAATCCCAGAACCTTCTAAGAATTTAAGTTTCATGGGGCTAGGAAGATCCAGCGGTCACGTCAACTTGGTGTACCTGCCCATCTTCTTTGCGATCTTCCCAAGAAGTCTGGAAGATCCCTGGTGGTAAAGTCCCTGAATCGTAACAATTGCAATTAACATTCCAACCACAAATTCTGCAGGGGTAAAACCAATTAAGGACGTTGCAGCTATTATACACGTCATTGTAAGTGCACCTGTTGTGCCTGCATAACCAGGGTCTGCACACATCCTGTTTCCGAAGTAAACAAGGACAGCTGCAATGAAACCACCTTCTGGTGTTCCTATGGCATAACATGCCACAGCCGCAAGGATTGTTCCTGCAGAGGCATCAGGAGAACAAACTATGTTTCCCTGGAAGAAGCCTCCTGCAAGGTCTCCTCCCCTTTCCTTAATGGATCTACCTATCACGTCCGCACCCTTAACACCAGGTGCCTCAGGCAGTCCCATCCATGTATCCACAAGCACGAAGTTAAGCCAGGATATTACGGCTGCAACTGCAACTGCCAGAATTTCATTCATGTAACTCCTCCGATTTAGGTTTTGGAACAACCTTTTCAAGAAGGAATCTGCAGAACAAAGCCGTCAGAATTCCAACAAAGATTCCTATGAGCATTCCCCTGTATCCTGTTCCTTCGTATCCAAGGCCAAACACCATGGCTGTGAAGCCCAGTGCGAGTACTGCCGTTGGAAAAATGGCACTCACAGTCCAGGACCGCCTCATGGGTCTTTCAGGAAGCAGGGGAAGTCGCAAGATCAGCCCAGTGATCACAGCAAAACCCACGGCAAGTATGTAACTTATCAGTGTGTACCACACATTAACATGGATAATCATGATAAAACCATTGTCAACTGCATAATATAAATGTTTACTTTCATCTCTTAAAATTAGGATAAACTAGCTTAATATTAACAAAATAGCCCCTTTTTAACCTCAATAACTTTCCTCAATAGCTTTCAATTTTCAACAACCCTTAATTTCAATATTATCGGAAGGCAGCAACCTTTTTCTGATAATATTGGGCATTACATTTTATTATATAAAGTTTTGGATCAATGAACAGAGCCGTTCAGGAAAGTTTATTTTAAAAAATAGGAATAATATTCTGGGAAATTGCAATAAATAGTAGTTAGATTACAATCAACAGATTAAGTTATAACCCCAGAAATGGTTCACTTTATAATTTCCAAAGTACAAGTTATGTTTATAAAAATCTTTTAAAAAATTAGAGTACAAGAATGTAACTTATTATACCTCTTGTTACAATCACTGCATTTAAAAATGAATTAAGGTGTTCATTATGAAGTTGGATAAAATCGTTTCAATTACGTTAACTATTTTAATAGTTGCGGCAGTTTGTGCCACCATTTATATAGTAGTGAACCCGGCACCAAATGAAAGGTTCACAGAATTCTACATACTGGGAGAAAACGGGACAGCAGGAAATTATCCAGTTAACATGACAGCAGGAGAAACAGGCAACGTAACAGTGGGCATTGTAAACCACGAATCTGCAGATACATCCTACAAGCTTGTTATAAAAAACGAAAACAGCACAGTATTTGAGAAAAACGTGACTCTGAAAAACAACGAATCCATGCAGATACCCTACACATTCAAAGCAACAAAAAGCGGTGAACTGAACTTCCTTCTCTACAAAGTTCCAGACGAGAACAACGTTTACAGATCCCTCAACCTGCCAGTGAATGTTTCTTAAACTTAAATATTTAAAAAGAATATCTAGAAGAAACAGACATGGAATGAGAAGCAAGTTGAAGAACAAAAAAAGTTCCAGTAATATGTATATTTAAATGTTTAAATAAGAGATTAAAGTTTTTAGAGAAACTAAAGTTTTAAGACAGAAAACTAAACTTTGAAATTGACTCCTATATTTAGAAACTTAAGTCTTTTAAAAAGTTAAGGCTTTTAGAAACTTAAGTCTGTTAAAAGCTTGAAAACTCGATAAAAGCTGAAGATTCAATTTAAAAATTCATGAATTAATATAGTTACCATAAATTAATTGTTAACAATAAAAAAATGTTAATAGGTTACATTGAATGGAGAAACCAGAATGAAAGATAAGAAAGTAGTTGTAACTGGTGGTCTTGGATTTATAGGATCACACATCACAGAAGGACTGATTGAGGATAATGAGGTTACAATAATCGACGATATGTCAACAGGAAAACTTGAAAACATCAAACATCTTAACAAGGAAAAAATTGAGATCATAAAAGGAGATATGACTGAATTAGACCTAAAATCAATATTTAAGGATAAGGACTACGTTTTCCACGAAGCTGCAATGGCAAGCGTGCCTCAAAGTGTTCAAGATCCTGAAAAATGCAACCGGATTAACATCACAGGTACCTTGAAGGTTCTTGTGGCTGCAAGGGACACTGACGTTGAAAAAGTTGTTATGGCCTCCTCTTCTGCAGTTTACGGTGACTCACAGAACATGCCCCTCCGTGAAGATGCACCGGTAAAGCCCATGTCTCCCTACGCAGTAACCAAGGCAACAGGAGAACTGTACTGCAGCAACTTCACAGATCTCTACGGACTGCAAACAGCAGCTTTAAGGTACTTCAACGTTTTCGGGCAGAGGCAGGACCCAAACTCCCAGTACGCCGCTGCAATACCCAACTTCATAGACAGGATACTCAAAGGTGAAAGACCTGTTATCTACGGCGACGGGGAACAGAGCAGAGACTTCATCTACATAAAAAACGTTGTTGATGCCAACATCAAAGTATGCGAGTCCACCAAGACAGGTATTTTTAATATAGGCCACGGCAAGAAAACCACCATCAACGAGCTTGTAAGTATCATAAACGAGGTTATGGAAACAGAAGTTGAGCCAGTTTATGAAGATGCAAGGGTTGGAGACATAAAACATTCACTTGCAGATGTTTCAAAGGCCAAATCATTCGAATTCGAACCCGAAGACAATTTCAGGGAAGAGTTAAAGGAAACTGTCCGCTGGTTTGCTGGTGGAAGTTAGATTTTAATGACTATTCAAAAGGATTAATTACCAAGATTAATTACTGAATCGGATTATTGGCTCAATATCCACTAATTTTTTTTATTATTTTATGGTTGAAACGTGAAAACCGTAAAGTAACGATTTATTGAAGCAAAATAACATGAAACAAACAAGAATAGTAATAATGATAATAGTATTGATAATAGATGTGAAATCATGAGCACAGTACAAAAAATAGCCAAAAACACCAGTTTAATGTTTATAGCCCAGATCATGACTTATGGACTAGGCTTTTTCATCACTATGTACACTGCTCAGTACTTAGGAGCTGAAGGGTTTGGTATTCTATCCCTTGCCTTATCTATAACAGCCATATTTGGAATTATTGGGGACATGGGATTGGGCACATTAATGGTAAGAGAAGTTGCTCGTGATAAAACTACATCAAATAAATATATTTCTAATATTGCATTAATCAAGGTCGTATTGTCTCTTTTAATGTTTACATTGATAGTGTTAACTGTAAATATAATAGGTTACAGCAAATTAGTAAGCACTGTCATTTATTTAATTACTATATCTGTCGTTATAAATGCTTTCGGCGGGGTTTTAACAGCTATTTTCCAAGCCAGCGAAAGGATGGAATATTTATCAGGAAGTACTATATTAAACAGTGTTTTAATGTTTTTAGGCACTATGATTGGGATTTATTATAAGTTAGATATCCTTTTTTTCGCTTCTTTATACATAATCGCCAACAGCTTAGTCCTTGTGTACATAATTATTGTATATATAAAGAAATTTGATTTACCCAAAATTGAAATCGACACAAAGTTCTGGAAGCCAACTATAAAAGAAGCATGGCCCTTTGGAATAACTAGCTTAAGCGGGATGTTATACACTTACATTGATTCAATAATGCTTTCAATAATGCAAGGAAATGAAGTGGTAGGCTGGTACAGCGCAGCATACAGATTAATGCTTATAACCCTTTTTATTCCAAATGCAATAAATACGGCCGTTTTCCCTGTGATGTCAAGATTTTACAACTCGTCAAGGGACTCTTTAACATTAATATACGAACGATATTTCAAATACATGCTTATTATTGGAATTCCAATGGGATTCGGGACAACACTTCTGTCAGACAAGATCATACTGCTGATATTCGGACAAGGATACACACAATCAATACCCGCTCTGCAAATATTAATATGGACTATGGTTTTTACTTTCATAGGGGCTGCCTTTGTACAATTATTACAATCTATAAATAAACAATTAATAATAACTAAAATTTCAATGCTCTGCGTAGTAATCAACATAATCCTTAACTTAATTTTAATACCTAAATTTAGTTTTATTGGAGCCAGCTTCGCCACGTTGATAACAGAAATAGTTCTTGTGGGATATGTTCTATTAATTAGTTATAAACTAGGTTACGGAATATCACACGAAACAGTTCTGAAAAATTTATCCAAAGTTTTGGTGGCCACTGCAGTTATGAGCATTTCTATCTGGTACTTCAGGAGTTTAAGCTTATTCCCACTGCTCTTTATAGGCATTTTAATATATTTCATATCCTTGTACCTTGTTAAAGGAGTTGATGAAGAGGATATATTCCTTATAAAAGAGATCTTAAACAAAAATTAGTTATAAAGAGGATGTTCAATTGGTTACTGGAAATTTAACGGTGAAATTACAATGATTTCAGTAGTATGCGTTTATAATAATAAAAAAATTTTAGAAAAGTTTTTACTCGAAGGTTTAAAAGGTCAGTCCACAGAATACGAACTTATTTTAATGGACAACACTGAAGGAACGTTTAAATCTGCAGCTGAAGCCCTCAACAAAGGGGGAGAAAAGGCTAAAGGTGAATATATAATGTTTGTTCATCAAGATATTGATTTAATTTCAAAAACGTGGTTAAAAGACACAGAAAAAACCTTAAATTCCTTAAATAATGTGGGGATTGTTGGGGTTGCGGGCTCTATTGAAAATAATGAGAGGACTGTAACAAACATAAAACATGGCGAACCGCCTCAATCCGCGGGTGGCGTTCAAATAAACACTCCTCTTGAAGTACAAACTTTGGATGAATGTCTGATCATAATTCCTCAGGCTATATTTAAAAAACGTAAGTTTGACAAGAAAACATGTTTTGGTTGGCATTCATATGCTATAGATTATAGTTTAAGTGTTAAAAAATCGGGTCTCAAAGTCTACGTGTTACCCACATATTTATACCATAGATCAACAGGATTACCGCTTGATGAAAAGTATTTTGTCTCGTTAGAAAAGGTAAGAAAAAAATATAAAAAGGATTATAAAAGGATTTACACAACAACAGGAGAATGGAGTACATTATATCCCCTTACTATTCAGAGAATTCCATTTTTCCAGAGACGATTAAAAAGTTTTTTAAAAAAAATAGGAATTTTTTAAGTTTAATAGTTTTAGGGCCTTAGATTTTTTTTCTTTTTGAAAAAAGTGTTTTGGTTTTTTTGTTTTGTGTATTTAACGGTGTGTTGATTGTTTCATTTCTAAAAATATAATTTTATTCATGTTTTATGAGTGTATTAGGCATTTTAAACCATTTAAATTGAATGACCAATTAACTTACCACTAACCGTAGTTAAGTATAAGAAAACTGAAACACAAACCAAAAAAAAGTATACATACATTAAAAGGGTATTATTTGAAAAAAATATGAAATTAGAAGCATTACAAATTAGTACATAGTAAAATCGAAGATTTTTTCAGATTATGCAAATCAGGACAAGCCTGAAAAAAATACAGAAATATACATCAGAATCTACCGAAAGAACCACCACAGTAACTGTATTTTTAGCAGAACTCATCACAACACAAGGCTACAACAAAAAAAACAGCCCCTAAAAAAAAACTTTCGAAACCTAAAAAAATTAACACCCTAAATATTTTAATTAGATATTTTTTTAATGTATTCATTTCTCATTTGCATACTCTTCAATTATTTCAAGGGCAATTTTATTATATTTCTCCCTTATTTTTTCCCTTGGACCTTTGGAGTTGTGTTTCCTCATCAACTTCAGCTTCATGTAAGTAACTAACCTGTACATGGCCATGAGCATGCTCAGGGAAAAACCTCTAAACCCTTCCTTGTAACCTTTCAGATCCATGTACCGGAATTTGAATTCATCTAAAATCCTTTTTAAAAGCTGTTTTGAGTTGATGTCCTCTCCTGCATCAAAAAGTCTCTTTGCCTCGATGGTTGTGTACCTGTTCATTTTTTCAATGAAGTGTTCCACGTCTAAATATGCTAAATGTACAAAACCTTCTTCAGGATCTTTTATTTTGTATATTCGTGCATTATCTTTTATTGCCACAAAATTATGTATATCCTCAGTATAATTAAGAAAATTCTTCTTAAAAAAACGAACATGCATATCTTGCTTAGCTCCCCATCCTGTAAATTCAAGTAAGTGACCAAAAAGATAGTTATTATGGGGTGTGTAAACAATATCTGCCTCATCTTTCCTCATTATATTGATAAGTTTATTTTTAAGTTTTATTGGTACTAATTCATCAGCATCTATGCTTAAAATCCAATCATTGGCTGCTTTTTCTAAGGCAAATTGTCTTGCAGGATCTGCGTAACCTAACCTTTTAAAGAAAAATATTTTATCTGTGTACTCTTTCACTATTTCTACAGTACGATCCTCACTGTACATATCAACAACAATAATCTCATCTGCCCATTTAACAGTTTCAAGACAGTTCCTTATGTTTTTTTCCTCATTAAACGTGTTAATAATCACAGAAACAGGTGTTTTAATCATGTTTAACCTTCTTTGATTTATTTAACAAAAAAATTAGTGGCAATGAATAATATCCTTTATTCCTTATTTAAAATAAAGATTGCTTGATCTCCTAATTTGTTCTTATTTAAAACTGCAGCCTTATTTTTGAATTCCTCTATTTGATTTTCATTGAATATACTTTTTTCTGGATTTATTTTGTATGAATTTTCAGCTTCAAGAAAAATACCTGCTTTGTATTGTTCACTTGCCCAAAATTGAAATTCATTGGAGTCAAAAATTGTTTCTTTTATATACAAACCTGCTTTTTTAGCTAAAAATTCAAAGCTTTTAAGAGTATGAATAAAAAAGTGGCGTGGAGCATCTATTTGCACCCAATTAACACCATAGTGCTCCCAGATATATTTACTCTTTATGGGTGTGGAAAGTATACATGAACCATTTTCTGACAGTAACTCTGAAATTTTAGTCAAGGCTTCTAATTGATGAGGCATGTGTTCAAATGATTGGCTAGAAAGGATTAAATCAAATTTAGGGCTGTCAGGCATTTCATGTATATCCTTCCTAAAAATTGTAAATTTATCATTTTTAACTTCGCGTGCATAAGGGTCTATACCCAATAGATTTTTAAAACCTAAATTATTTAAATAATAAAGCCAGTTTCCTATCCCGCATCCTACATCCAGTACATTTGAATCACGATTAAGTTCTGCAATTTCAAGAGCTTGAAGAAATGGATCATTCAAGGGGTAAAGGTTATACAAGATTTTTCCAATAAAACTATCCTTAAATATTGCATAATCAATTTTTCTATCCCCAAGAACCTCTTTTATAGTTCTTCGACGTCCATGTTCCCCTACATTTTTCTGCAAGGAATAATAGTTTGAAGGATAATATTTTTCCATATCCTCGGGTATATCAACAATTTGAAGACAGCCACATTTTGAACATTCTAAATAATCGAATGAGTCTCCCAATCCAAACATCATTTCTTTAATTTTAAAGATTTTATTATCCCTTTGATTGCCACATATTTTACAACGCATTTAGGACACCTGATGAAATTATTAACTTTTTTCCAATATTACGTAATTAATTTAACTTTAAAAAAATTATTCAATATTCCCATATTCTTTTCTACCCTAATTTTCTTTTCATTCTCTTCAATCCCAGTTTTATAATTAATGAAGCCAAGGCTGCCTTTAAGTTACCGTGATTCTTTTGAAAGTAGAGAACACGATTGGTGTGCATGTATGGATCATTAACCCATCCTTTATCCTGGGATGCTCCGCTTATGTGCACCACACTGAACTTTGGATCATAGACAACTGAAAATCCAGCTTCATGAACCCTTTTACAGTAGTCAACATCCTCAACCGTGAAGAAAAAGTCCTCGTCAAGCATTCCAACTTTCTCCACAATGGATCTTTTTATTAACATGTAAGCACCGATAACGTTGCCAACATCGTGGGGTTCTGTCCATTCAGCAAGGCCAGGATACCAGTCGTAGTTATCTAAAAGCAAATATTCCCCGATCAAACCCTTTATGGACGGTAAACGAGCACATGAAACCTGAAAGGAACCATCTTCCCCAACAAGCTTTGGAGCCCATATCCCACAGTCATCATGTTCTTCTAAATATTTTATTCCTCCCTTTAAACATTCAGAGTTTACAAATGCATCGTTGTTCAAGAGGAGAATGTATTTACCTTTGCTTACATGAATGCCCTGATTGTTCGCCTTTGAAAAGCCCATGTTCTCATGGTTTTCAATGATCTCAACATCGTCCTGAGGTAAAAGTTTTTTAAGTATATCTGCAGTTTCAGGAGCACTGTTATCCACAATTATCGTTTGAATTGGGATTTCTGCTTCCTCTGCAGATCTGATTAGATGTTCAACACATTTTGTAGTTAATTCGGCATTTTTATAATTCAGGATTATAACGGATATTTCAGGTGCTTTAAAATTCATGTTAACTCCATTCAATCGTTACTTATAATATTTTACTGGCAATTCAAATTTGACTCAATAAATTAAAGTTTTAGGTTTTATAAATAGTTAAATATGGATTTCACTAAACTGTTGTGCGAAAATCATATAATTTTCAATATTTTTTCCTACATGTTTAAAAAAAAACGTAGTATCCACGTTAAAACATATAAATAGAGATGGCATAAATATTTATTTATGAATTTTAATTTCAGTGTAACTAATAAAAATAAGGGTAGTTCTACTTTTCTAAGAGATTTATTCATCAATAAAATAGCTGCTTCTAAGATCACCCCAAAAAGGATCAGAATGTTTCTGTATAAACAGTGGGGCCTTGAAATTGAGGGGAGTATATTCCCAGGTTCTTTCATGGGAGGATCCGATATAAAAATAGGTTCCAACACTTTCGTGAATTACAACTGCTTTTTTGATGGTTTAGCCCCTATAAAAATAGGTAAAAACTGTTTTATAGCAATGGAAGTATTGTTTTGCACCTCCACCCACAAAATACATACTGAAAATGGAGAAAACAAAATTGGCGATTCCTACGGCCTCCCAATAACCGTTGAGGACAACTGCTGGATAGGTGCACGGGCCACCATCCTTCCTGGAGTCACAGTAGGGAAAGACTGCATCATCGCTGCAGGGGCCGTGGTTGCCAAAGACTGTGAACCTGGCGGGTTCTATGCTGGTGTTCCAGCAAAGAGGATGAAGGATCTTTAACCATCAAAAAGTTTAATTAAAACTTCACTTGCTCAATTCATTCATCAATCATTATCAGGTGCAACATGAATCCCAACGTTACAATCATAATAATCAACTGGAACGGGTGGAAGGACACTTTAGAATGTCTTGAATCCCTCTACAAAATAGACTACCCTCATTACAACGTGGTTCTGGTGGACAACCACTCCACGGACGACTCCGTTGAAAGAATAGAGAAGTACTGCCAGGGAAAACTAAAGGTTGAGTCACCGTTTTTCAGCTACGATCCAGAAAACAAACCATTAACGATCTTCAGATACAGCGAAAAAGACCTGAAGGATGAATCAAAGATAAAAAAAGATAAAACAGAGATCTCTGTCTTACCCTCCAACAAAAAATTGGTTGTTATAGAAAACAAAGAAAATCTTGGATTTTCCGGTGGAAACAACGTGGGATTGGAGTATGCTCTAAAAAACCTTAAAACAGATTACATTCTCCTCTTAAACAATGATACAGTGGTCGATAAAGGTTTTCTAAGGGAAATGTTGAAGGTGGCGGTTTCAGACGATGAAATTGGATTTTTAGGCCCTAAAACATATTACTACAGCAAAAAAAATGTTATAGCTTTTGCCGGCGGCCTTGTAAACATGTCTAAAGGCAAACCTCATGCTGTTGGTGTGAATGAAGAAGATAAAGGCCAGTACAACAGGATAAGGGATGTCGATTACGTTGAAGGGTCCTGTTTGTTTGCAAAAAGGGAGTTACTGAATAAAATAGGTTTCTTTGACACCAAATACTTCGCCTACTGGGAAGAGACCGACCTCTGTAAGAGGGGGTCCCTAGCAGGTTACAGGGCAGTTTACGTTCCAGAAGCCAGGATCTGGCACAAGGTATCCGCATCGTTCGACAGCCCAGTTAAGCTTTATTACTACACCAGAAACAAGGTCTGGTTCATGAAGAAGAATGCAACAGGAAAAGAATATTTATCTTTCATCTTATACTTTTTCGGCTACCTCTTCTGGCGCAGAAACTTTGATTGTTTCTACAACAGCCTGAAAAAAAGGGAAAGTTTGGACAGAATGAAGAATTTTTCAAAGGGAGCCATTCATGGATTAATGTATGGTAAAAAAACCTTAAAAAATGAACATTAAAAAAAGTGAGATTAAAAATATTAAACAAACCATGTTTACAAAGTAATAAATGAATTAAATTTTGTTATACAAATTTTTTTATTCAATTTTATGCTCCATTTACGTTCAACTTATTTTTTTCTGAATTTATGGACCAGTGCTTGCACGCCCCTTGAAAGAATTCAAACTAATGTTAAAAGTAAAATTCAAGGGCAAAAGAGAACATGAAAAAAAGTTTTAAAATCGCCTCTTAACCTGAAAAAATTGTTCATTAAATAAGCAGTTACTTAAATTATAATCTTTAATGGAAAATGAGTAATCCCAATCTTTATTAAACGAAATGATCTAAGAAGTATAGTATGTTTGGTAAAATCAGAAACGCAAGTCCACAGATGTTGTTCATTATAATCGGGTTAATTTATGGTTTATGCTTCCTGGTTACGGTTCCTCCATTTCAAGTTGCAGATGAACCTTTACATTTCGATAAAATATTCCAGGTGAGCGATGGAAAGTTAATACCTGAACCTAATGGTGGAGGGTACATTCCGAAAAGTGTAGATACTACATTAAATCAATTTGGAACAAATTTCAAGTATGATCATTTAGTGGAAGATTCTTCCTCCTCACTTGGTTTACCCCTTAACAACAACGACAGGATAACTATAAATGGTATTATAGGATATCCTCCTGTTCCATATATGGCAGCTGCATTTACTGTGGATATTGGAAAAATTTTTAATTCATCTCCACTTCTTCTGATGTATCTGTGCAGGCTTGCCAATTTACTGGTATGGCTATTTTTGGTTTACCTTACCATCAAAATAACACCAGTCCATAAATGGGTTTTCTTACTGTTAGGTTTAATGCCCATGACCATTTTACAGGCCGCATCACTCTCTGCGGACAGTTTTACCCTAGGGATTTCTTTCCTTGTTATTGCATTTTTCTTAAAACTTGCTTTAGACAATAAGAAAAAAATTATTACAGAAAAGGATATAGTTATATTGTTTACATTAACATGTTTGTTATCTCTCTCAAAACAAATTTACATCGTTTTAACGCTTTTAGTTTTTATGATCCCATCATATAAGTTTAGAAATAAGAAAAAAATGTTTCTTACATACTTTATTGTTTTCTTCACTGCTCTTACAATCCTTGGATCGTGGAGTTACCTGGGAGCAGGAGTTTCAACCCCAAATCATATGAGCGCTGATAACAGGCTTGTAACAGGGGAAAGTTACCATATCCCAGATATAGCTGAAAATCCAGTGGGATTCTTCCAACTTTTAACAAACACGTTCTTCTCTGAAAAACTTTATACAATAGGTTTTGTGGGTACTGTAGGAGGGTTCGCAACCCCAACTCGTCTTTCATATCTATATATCTTGATATTAATCCTGATTGCTTTAATGGATAAGAAAGAAGGGTTAAAAGTAAGTTTAAAAGATAAAACAATTATGCTTGCACCCTTAGTGCTAGTTTTAGGAGGAATTATCTATGTTTCATACTTAAGTTGGACACCATTTGGGAATGGTATCTTGAAGGGTATACAGGGTAGATATTTCATTCCAGTAGCTCCTTTGCTCTTCTTATTATTTTACAATACAAAAAAAAGGATTTCTATACGTGGAAAGGGCCTTGAGTTCAAGAAGACAAAAAATTTTAATTCAATTTTAACAATTTTTATAGTTGTATTTTTAGCGATGACCTTAATTATGATCGTGAGAGTTTATTACAGTTCTTATCTTTTACCTTACATTCCCCTTTTAGGTATTTTACAGAAATCTTGGATTTCAGCTTATTAATGTACTTTACAATATCTTTTTATTTTTACTTATAAAGTTAGAAGATAGATATTAGATCATTGAATATCAGATCATTAAATCATATAACAAAAAACTTGAAAAACGTAGCCATGATAATCATATTCGAACCCCAGTGCATAGGATTTGAACATGCAGAGTTCAACTCTGCCTTCATAAAAGTTGTAAAAAAGGCCTTCAACGATGAAATCCTTTTTATAGCCGAGAAAGAGCACATCAAAAATGTTAAGAACTTATTAAGTGATGTTCAGATATCCCACATGGAAGTGGAGGTTCCACCCAAGGAAGATGCGGACTGGGAAAGATCCCGCAGGGAGTTCAGGTTGACAGGGAAAGTCTTTGAGCTTGCCGCATCCAGAAACTGCAGGGACCTGATATTTTCATCGCTGACAAGCCCCACTCTGATTGCTGCTAAGTTCCTCCTGAGGCGGTACAAAGATATCAGGGTGCTGACTGTACCGCACATCGTGCTTGACTCCATCACCAGCGTGCCCCATTCCAGGAACGTGATATTTTGGTTGAGGATCTGGTTAAAACTATTCAACACCCCAAGACTCAGGTACCTCCTTTTAGGAAAAACAATCCAGAACGAACTTTTAAGGGAGTTACCAGAACTGGAGCCCTACACAGCATACATCGACCATCCTTACATCTTCAAAGGCCATGAAGAAACTGGAGATCACGCGCAGAATGGAGAACCTAAAGTTTTAGAAAACAAGGAACCTGAGAACTACAGTTCAAAGCTTAGTACTGCAAAGGAAGATAAAATCACGTTCGGTTTTCTAGGTGTTGGTTACCGCAAAAAGGGGATAGAAGATTTTATTAAACTTTCAAATGACGTGAAATCCAGCCTTAAAGCTCAAAAAAAAGATGTTAGTTTTGTTGTGGTTGGGCACGTACCTGAAGGGGAGATTACAATTAAACCTGAGGAGAACTCCCTTTTAGTTGCCTCTAAAACTCCCTTAAAACAGGAAGACTACGATGATTACATGGAAAAAATTGATTACGCCATGTTTCTCCATAAACCCACAGCATACAGGTTTGCTGCAAGCGGTGTTTTCTTCGATGCTGTGTCCTACCTGAAACCAATTATAGCAATAAAAAATCCACTCTTCCAGTACTACTTTGATTTAATGGGGGATATAGGATATTTATGCAGGGATTATGGTGAAGTAAAGGATCTGGTCCTGAATTTAATTGAAAAACAGGATAAAGAGAGGTACAATCGGCAGAAACTGAACCTGAAGAAGGGCCAGGAAAAGATGAGCCTTGACAGAATAGCTGAAAAACTTCGGGGCGTATGGTCTGACTGATTTTAACCCTTATATCTAAATTTAATTTAATGTGTAAACCTAAAAATTACAATGATATCGATTATAAAATATTCAGATTTAAATTTTTCAAAAACTAAATAACGATAACTGCGATAACTTCTGGTGAAAAAATGAGGATACTCAGCGTTAAGGTTGGTGCTCCAACCGACGATTATTCAGCATGGATAAGGAAGATCAAGGTGGCTAAATTGATAAAATCCCTTGGACATGAGATGGATTTTGTCATTTACACCCACAAGGGAGAGTGCAACGAAAAAATACTTGCAGATATTCCATTTAAATATGAAATGGTTAAGGTTACCCCATTCAACCTTTACTCCAAGTACTTCAAAAAGCTGAAAGAAGGAGAATACGATCTTGTGTTCTGCAACGGTCAGCTAACCCAGGCTGTGCTGTTTTTAACCAAGTTCAAGGGTCCCAAGTTCGTTCTGGACAGGCACGGCGACATGGTTAAGGAGTTTCTCCTTCTGGAGGATGGTTTTAAGTACAACCCCCGTTTTGTTGGGTGGTTTTTGCGCCTGAAACTTATAGACTTTCTGAACTTTCACTTTGTGGACAGGATAACCTGCGTATCCCATAAAATGGTTGAGGATTTACGTGGAAGGGGGCTTAAACCTGAAAAAACAGCCTACGTTACCAATGGCATTAACCTGGATCGTTTCAAGGTCAACGAAGATCTGATTCAAAAAATGAAGGAAGACCTCGAGATCCAAAGTAAAATGGTTTTCACATATGTTGGTGCCTTTGAAAAGTGGCAGGGTGTTGAAAACTTCATTGAAGCTGCTGAAAAGTTAAAAAATGATGTTGATGTGGCTTTTGTTATTGTTGGAGGTAAAAAGGAGGAAACTAAAGGAAACATCCGGTTCATACCCAAGGTTCCCCAGGGTGAGGTTCCAAACTACTACGCACTGAGTGATGTTCTCGTGATGCCAAGACCAAGCCATCCTGCAACAGAAGTGGCAGCTCCAACCAAGTTTCCAGAGTACCTGGCCATGGGAAAGCCAGTTTTAACAACAAATGTTGGAGATGCTGCCCAATTTGTCAAGGATTACAGATGTGGATTGGTAGCAGAAAACAGCCAGCCTGAAAGTTTGGTGGATGCCATCATGAAATTTAAAAGTAAAATTCCCGATGAACTGAAAGTTATGGGCTCAAATTCAAGAAAACTGGCTGAAAAAGAGTTTTCCATTGACAGAATGGCCCAAGACCTTGCAAATGCCCTTGAAAAGTGGTAATTTACATCTTTTATCCAACTAAATTCAAGGTGAAAGGGAATTCAAAGATAAAAAAAGGGAATTTAAAATAGAAGGACTTACTGGACGCAAAATAAAAAGCTAAAAATAAAATAAGTTTAATAAGATAAAAAAAATTAAAGCAGTTTTAAAGTTATGTGATTGATATGAACGTGTGTTTCGTGCTGATATCCGATGGATGGGGCGGGGCTGAGAATGTGGTCCGCCAGATAATATCCTGCTTAGTTAAAAGGGGTGTTACTGTATCCCTCATCATAAACCATGAGATAAATGGCTACTTCAAGGAAATGGACGTGCAGCTGCTGGACCTTGGAAGTCTCTTCGACTTTAAAAGCGTTTCCAGGATGATACTCAAACCCGATGCAAGCCTTAAAACTGAAAACTCCAGGCCAGTTAAGGTGCTGAACATCCTCCTGATGTTTATCTATTTTTACAGGGCCCGAAACAGGATAAACAGGTTTTTGGATGCCAACAGGGTTGAAGTGATCCACTCGCACCTGGAGTACTCTGACATACTAAGTTCCATAATCTACAGGGGCAATAAAGAGAAAAAGTGGATGAACACCATACATGGACCCTGGTTTTCACTTTACTACACAGAATCAAGGATATCCTCCCTTTCAAACTGGTTTTTCACCGGACTTTTAAGAAGGATCTCCAGAAAGATGGATGCAGTCACATTTGTGAGCCAGTACCTATACGATGAGTCCAGGGACATCTTTGGAGAATCAGAGCTTGATAAAAAGGGCGTAGTGATTCCCAACGGTATTGATATTTCCCAGAACTCGGTTGTTTCAAGGATTTCAGGTTCAAAGATTCCCGATTCAACTGGAAATGGTGAAACACTCCCTGAAAAAGTTCATACATATACTGTAGATAACAAAAAATTCAACATCCTGTTTCCAGGTGGCCCCAAGTTGAAGAAGGGTGGCGACATTCTCATAGAAGCTCTTAAAACTATTGTAAATGATATACCTGACTTGAATCTTTACATAGCCCTTGAAGTTCCGGAAAACCACTTGATCAGAAAGCTCGTGGATGAATACAGTCTGCAGGATCATGTGCAGTTTGTTGGATTTCTGGATCCCGATAATTACATGGCCCTCCTGAATTCTGTTGATATGCTGGCAATGCCCTCCCGAATGGAACCTTTTGGAATGGTTTACCTTGAGGCAATGGCATTTGGCATCCCTGTAGTTGCAAGCAACATTGGAGGTGCCACCGAGATAATTGAAAACAATCGAAATGGAATATTAACCCCACCAAAACCAGATGAAGTTGCCAGGGCAATATTGATGCTTTACAAAGATAAATCTTTAAGGGAAGAGATCTCAAAAAACAACTTGAGGGACATTCACAAGTTCAAATGGGACACAATCGTTGATAGGTACGTTAAAACTTACAATAATCTGGTAAACCATGAATAAACCCGGTAAACCATAATAAATCATTTTAAAGTTTTAAAAGTTAAAATAAATGAATTAAAATAAATGAAGAACTTAAAAAAAACTTCAAGTATAAGGGGGTTTAAACCTTGATTTAAACCCGCGAATCCTACAACTTAAACCGTGAATCTTAAATTTTTTGATAAAATCTCTTGAATAAGTTTTTTTAAGCTGTCTAATTTAAAAAAATCCTTTTCAATCTATTTAATATGATTAATTTTAATTTTAATTTTAATTTTAATTTTAATTTTAATTTTAATTTTAATTTTTCTCAAAGTTTTAAAAAGAGACTTTTAAAAGAATTCCATACTTAAAATTTAGTTTACTAAAATTTTAATTAAAAATTCACTTTTCTAAGTTTCAATCCTTTAAATTTAAAGTTAATAAAAAGATCTCAATTAATAAACTGAATTAACAAGGTTTACTGTAAATAAAATCAAAATTAAATGATTAAATTAAATTTCAGGAAGAATTAAATGATTAAATTACCTTTGGCTTTCATCACGTAGTCCACTGCCCTGTCAAAACCATCAATCATGTTTTTGTACTGGAATCCCTCATGGATTATCTCCTTGGACCGCAGCCCCATTCTATCCTCAAGTTCTGGATCGGACAGTACCTTGTTCATGGCCTCATAAAGGGCATCAACATCTTTTTCTGGGAAGACATAGCCGTTTTTACCCTCCTCTATCATGAAAGTTGTGCCTACTGCGTCGCTGGTTACAACGGGCCTTCCAAAGGACATGGCCTCGTTCACAACAAGTGGGCAGGCATCTGCGAAGTAGGTTGTTATTGAAGGCAGTACAAAGACATCCGAGACAAGGTAATAGCCTCCGAGAAGTTCATTATCTATGTTTCCTGTGAAGTACACTTTATCAGCTATTTTAAGGGTTTCTGCAAGTTTTTCAAGGGATTTTCTGCACTCGCCCTCACCCACAATGAGCAAAATGGCATTGTCCATCTTACCTGCAAGCTTTTTGAACGCCCTTATGAGGTAGTCCACGCCTTTAAGATCTATTAAACGTCCAACGTAGAGCACGACTTTTTTGTCCTTTGTATCGAATTTTTCCCTTAGAATATCTCTGTTTTTATAGTCTCCAAGCCTCACCTTGATGTTGCTCACGTTTGGCATTATGAATATCTTTTGTTTAGAAACTCCAAGGGACGTGAAAAATTCCCTGTGTTTTGGGCCGGGAACGAGGATTGCATCTGCATTTTTCCCTAAAAATCTTGCAAGATGTTTAACCATGCGCCTCTTGAAGGACTGCACATTCCAGTCCCAGTCTTCCCTCCAGAGTATGAAGGGCTTTCTTCTGATCTTCAAAACAGTGAAGTGGAGCAGGGTTTCAAAAACATCAGAGAGAGTGTCCCAGCTTCCCCCAACAAAAATATCATAGTCTCCCATGGTTTTTTTCACAGCACCAAAGGCTATTCCAAGGTAATTTCTTTTAACTGTGTATTTAACCTCTTCAAGTCCCTCGATTTCAGTGGAGAGATCTGTGTCGTAGGTGGTGTTGTAGCGTTCCACGTTGTTGAAGACAAATTCAACATCGTACAACTCGCTTAACTTCCTGAAAAAGGGTCTTCGATACCACATTGCAGTGTGGTGTACAAAGAGTATCCTGGGCTTTCTTGTTTTACCCTTTTTCACCCTTTTCAAGCCCATATTTGGCTTCCTCCATTATCGTAGATCCTGTACCTTCCATTGAACACCGTTGAAAAATCGTTCATGTTTCCAATCTGGATGTCATCGTAGATCTCAACTATCTCATGTTTTTTAACGTTTGTATCTCCAAGGTATATATAGCCGCCACTAACAGTCCTGTTCCACTCAAAGAGGGAAGAATTCAATTTCAAACCTTCTATGTTTATGCCGTAGGCAAGGGTGAACCTTGTAACTTCCCTTCCATCCGAGTATATGGTTGAATTTGGCAGTCCGTTGCTGTGCAACCAGTCTGCAGATGTTATCTCACTTGGGTAGATGTAGGACTCTCCACGAACGATTCCATTTTCATCGTAGTTTGGTGAGTACTGGAGTCCATAGAAATGGTACTGAAGGTAGGTTGCACATGAGAACATTGCTATAAGCAGGATCACAATTATGGCAACGTTCCAGTTCGGCCTCTTAATGACCTTTGAAATTGTAACTGCACCCACAATAAAGACTGGGGCCAGGAATATTAGAAGCTGGAAGAACAGTCTTGCAGCATCATAAGCAATGGATATGTATGGCAGGGCAACAAAGAGCGCCAGTAAGAAAATGGATATAACCATTCCAAGAATGTACTCATCCTCAAACCTGTTTTTGAACGATTTAAATTTGATGATGATGGTTGCCAGACCAACCAGAATGGTTGCAAAGATAGCGTCATGGACAAAAACGCTTATGGCATTTGGAACCGAGCTGAACTTAACACCCAGTATGCTCAGAACCATTGCCCCCCTGTTTGTAACTATCTGAGCTCCTCCAGAGCCAGAGCCAGAAACAGCTGCAGCTGTTGATGCAACGGTTGTTGCAACGACCTGGGCACCGGAGCTGAACTGAACCTTTGCAAAGAGCAGGTACCAGATCAATATGAAAATCCCTGAAATAACTATAACGTCAAAGTTGGTGAAAACCAGTTTTCTCTCCTTCACCAAACTCCTTAAAAATGGGAATATTAGTAAGGGCACTAACAGTATGAACGAAACGTAGGACGTTGTGTAATGTGAAACAACTATTGAGAACATGAATATCAAAAACAGGACTTTTCTGGACGGTCTATTCAATTCCCTGTCGAATATCATCATTACTGCCAGGAAGAAGAATAAAATTGCAATTTCCTGTCTTATGCATCCCAGGAGGTAGACAAAGAATATCTGGAACACCAGAAGAAGTGATGCAAGAAATGCGTATCTTTTGTCCAGGTATCTTTCACAGACCATGTAAACTATCAAAGGAAGTACAGAACCTATTATTCCGAAGAGGAGTTTGAAGACATACTGACCGCTCAGGCCCGTTAAAACCTTGTAAACTGCAGGGAGTATTGTTAGGCTTAAACATGCATTGTAAGGGTTGTAATAATCGTATATGTTCCAGTGAAAGTTTGAAAGTGTCATCTGGAAGCAGTAATACTCATAATGAACATCCCTACCCATTATATAACCTGAGGTTAACCCATTCATTAAAAGAAGTCCCATTCCAATCATGCTAAGTGCAATGGGATATGTTGCAAGATGTATCCTATCTTTGAGGTATACAACTGCAACCAGATAGGCTGGTATGAGAAACAGCATTGCCATTAGAATTATGTTGTTCTGGGCTGTGTTCATGAGGTAGGTTCCAAGAACAGCAAGTAACGGGAAGAGAACCGGGAAGATCATGGGGGACTTCAACTTATCTCCCATGACAAGATTCAGGTTGAATATATCCCCTGCATTAAAGTCTTTCCTGTTTCTCCAGTAAGCAGCCAGGGCTAAAACTATTACAATCAGGTTAAATGAAGTGAGTAGGGGTATTAATGATAATGGCTTTCCTACAGCAGGATAGAGACTGTTTACTGCCAGTCCTGCAAATATTATGAAGGATACGCTCAGTCCAACCGATAAAACCAGCTTCTTCAGAGGCCTTATCCTGTTCAACCTGAGTATCTGGAGTATCAGAAGCCCCGGAACAAATGTGAAAAACAGGAAAGATGCTATTTCCCTTAAAAATGGCACATTTAACAGTATGAGAATATCTGTCAAGATTAACGTTGAAATTACTATCATTAACCATTCTCTGGCTTTCATTTTATTCAATTTATCAAACATGTGCATGTCCCCTTAAGTAGGTTGAGTTTAAGCTGTAGTTCCATTATGATATTTGATGCACTAGATCTGGCAGTATCTGCACTAAGTCCAGTAAAACTTGATCCAAAACCTTATTCGTACCCTTTATTTTAAGCTATCTGAAATTTAAAACAAGGAAAAATCTTTATAGTTAGATATTACAGTAGTTCATTATAAACCTTTTCCATCATCTCTGCAACACCTTTCCATGTGTACTTGGCCTCTACAAGTCTTCTACCATTCTCACCCATCTTCTTTTGCAGCTTTTTATTTCCCAGAATTTTGATTATTGCCTCTGCAAGTGCCCTGGAATCTTTTGGCTGCACAATTATGCCTGCTTTACTTTTTTTAACATCTTCTGCCACCCCAACAATTTCCGTGCTTACAACTGGGGTTTTGCATGCAAGGGCCTCAAGTGCCACTATTCCAAATCCTTCATAGGTTGCAGAGATTGAGGGCAGAACAAAAACGCTGGATCTGCTGTAGTACTCAACGATCTCATCGTCTGGTATAAATCCGCAGAATTCAACGCTGGAATCCAAACCAGAAGAGTCAACAACACCTTTGTAGTGATCCATTAAAACGCCTTTACCTCCAACCTTCAATTTTACATTAGGAACTTCTTCTTTCACAATTTTTAATGCTTCCAACAGATAATCCAGTCCTTTGTACCTGTGAAATTCATCCAGAACGCTTAAAAAGAAGATTGTATTTTCAGAGAACATTGTGTTCCCACCATCTTTTGAAGTTTCATGGCAAGCTTCACCAGTTCTTACAACTTCATTAGCCTTCAAAACTTCATCTTCTACAATCTTTTCTTTGTTGTTTGAAGTTTCTTTGTTGTTTGAAGACGGTTTGAATTTAGAAACGTCAACTCCATTTGGAATAACCTCTATTTTATGAGCGTAATCTTTCAGGTAGGGCGAGGATTGAATGTAGCCGGGCTGTGTTATTATTATTTTATCTGCACGTTTCAGGAGCAGTTTCAGGGCTGTTGCATTGTAAAATCCAGCTATATGCTTTGCAATTCCCGTGCCAGTTATATCGTTGTGATATGTGACAACTAATGGTTTATTCTTTAATCTGGAGGTTAAAGCACTCCAATCAGCACTCCATGGTGTTGGAATGTGGGTGTGGATAACGTCAAAATCTTCACCTTTAAGTGCGAGGGGCAAACCTAACGTAACATTGGTGTTTGCAATTTTCCCAATGTAATGGAGCCTCTTTACCCTGATTCCATCTAAGAGTTCTTCATCATGGGATGAAGGCTCATTTGCACATACAACTGTGACCTGGTGGCCCATTTTAACAAGTTCCTTGGCAGAGTAGTACACGTAGTTTTCCACACCGCCTATAAACGGATAAAATCTGACGGGAGTGTGTAATATCTTCATTTTTTTCACTCTTTGATTTATAAAACTCTTTGATTTATAAAATTTTATTCGTACTTATTCATAAAATCTTGATGTTTACTTTCTTCATCAAGGATCAATTCATTGAATTAGGGATTATTGGTTTTACTAAATGATTAATTGAAGCGATTCAAGTTATAAATTAGCTGTGTGAGTTAACTTCTTGTGAATTACACTTTTACTCACTATTTTTTTTACTTACCATCTAATGCAATTTTCACTGTCAAAGCGTATAAGAGCAGACACTTCATGTTAAAATCTTGCTGTAAAACTTCTCCAGTGAATCAACTATTCTGGCCCAGTCGTAGCGTTCTGCAGTTTTTATGCAGTCTTCACGCATTTTTTCTCCATTATTTATTCCCTTAACTATCTTATCTGCCAGGCATTCATCTGAAAGCTGGCAGATGAATCCGTTTTTATCGTCAGTTACAAGGTCAGAAGCTGCGTTCATCGGGCTTTTAACTGTAACAACTGGTAGTCCGCATGCATTTGCTTCAACAACAACAATACCAAACCCTTCTCGCGTTGATGGCAGTACAAAAACCTTGGATGATTTCATGCACGAGATTAAATCAGAGTAATCATCAAAGAATTTCATGAACTTAACATTTTCGTCAAGTCCCAGATTATGTACCAGGTTTCTCAGTCTGTCGCCTTCAGGGCCTTCTCCCACAATTAAACATTTAACATCAGGGATAACCTTTCTAACGCGGTTTATTGCCCTTACAAGAACGTCAACATTTTTCTCCTTTATGAGTCTTCCTGCAAATATAACATCTGATAGTTCGCCAGAAGGTGCTGCACCAGTTATTCCCTTAAAATTCATTCCATTTGGAATTAATTCTATCTTTAATTTATTATTGATACTTTTCAGATTGTCTTCAGTTTTTTTTGAAACAGCTACAGTGTTTTCAGTTAAATGGGCCGTTAAACTTTCAATCATCTTACCGAACACTCCCTTTTTTCCAAGGTACTCATACCAGTAACTGTTCCAGACCTCGTGCCATGTGATGACCAGGGTTGATCTTCCGGTGAGGGCGTGCAGTTTGGCTGGAAAACAGGAAAAAAATGGGAAGTTCTGGCAATCAACAATGTCAAATTTTTCTCTCATTAAAATAGGGAACAGGTTCCATGCAAAGTATATGGCCTCCTTTATGGATCTTCTATCGTTTTTATAGAGATTTAAGGGTTTGCAAACCCCATGTATGTGAATTCCATCAAGTTCTATGTCTCTGCCATCATTTTCAACTACTGTAACCTTACACTGTTTAAACTCCATGCTCTTGGTAGTTTCTGCCCCGGTCTTATTAGAGTCTGTCCACCACCATCCAACACCGTACCAGTGCACTTCATGTCCCCTTTCCACAAGTTTTTTGGATAGTTCATGGAGTCTCTTCTCAATTCCACCAGTTATCCATGGATAAACCCCATCATAGATAAAAGCAATTTTCATTGTAGTTCCTCACCTGATCAAATGTTAAATTCATTAGTATTTACCTGAATATTTAATCTTAAAAGTTTAATAATCCTAAAAAATAATCTTTCTTAAACCTTAAAAAAATAGGAATTAAAAGAAGAGTTAAGACTTGATTTTGTAGATCCAAAGAGTTTTGAATATTTTCCATCCATCCTCCAGTGAATTTAACTTGGACTCATCTCCACGGCACCTGTATGTAATGGGTACCTCTGAGATCTTGAAGTTCCCCTTGGAGACCTTAATGAACATCTCAGCCTCCAGTTCAAAGTTCGTGGAGTCAAGGCCCACCTCAAGGAGATAATCTACAACTTTCCTTCTGAAAGCCCAGTAACCTGTGCACAAATCGGAAATCTTTGAGTAAAGTATGCTTACAGTTAAACTAAGGATAAAATTGCCTAAAGTATTCAGCTTACTGATGGCACCTGCCTCTGAATCTCCCCTCAAGCGTGAACCCATCACAACATCACTTTTAGTTTTTAGAATGTGGTCTATGAGTTTTCTGGCATCTGCAGGATCGTAGGTGTTGTCTGCATCCATCATGATAACAAATTCAGAGTCAATATTTTGAAAACCAGTCCTTACTGCATGGGCTTTTCCCTGTTTCTTCTCAAATATTACATCTGCACCGGCTCTGCGTGCAATTTCAGATGTTGCATCTGTTGAATTATTATCAACGACCAGAATTCTTGAATTGGGGTATAAACGTTTCAGATCTTCAAGAAGATCCCCTATAGATTTTTCTTCATTGTAAGCTGGAAGTAAAAATGTAACATTTTTCATGACCTTCCTTCCCCTATTTTTTCTATCTTTTACGTAGCAAATTTATTAATCCACTATTTTTTAATCCTATAATTAATCAAATTTATTTATCAGGTTATAGTCAGGTTGTTATCAAGTTATATATCCATAAATGGTAAATCTCGTATTAATCCAAATATTCATAGATAAAGTTTCATGAAGACTTAAATTTGGAAGTTATCCCTTTTCCTTGATATTTTTGTCTCACCTATAAAACTATCTTTTCACCTGAAAACTATTTTTTCAGGCAGGTTAAACCCTTTATTTTATATTTTCCTTCATTATCAGTTATTAAATTGGGTAACTCATCAAGTTATCTATTAATCTTCAGGTTATTCATTAATAATTTTTCAATGTCCAATATTAGTGATAATTCAATGGCTGTCATGACCAGATTTCTCTGTATTGGCTTTTTTTATTTGTAACAAAAATTTTCCTTAACCCTTGAACTTGGTGCTTAAAACTTAGCAAGGTCTTTAAGATAGTTCCCTAACAATAACGGATCAATATTTAAACCTTAATATCTACCCCACCTGTAAAACAGGAGGTAAGCCACGATCATCAGGATAATTGCAAGGACTATGGAAACAACGGTGATATTTTTGTTTGTTCCAAATATAATTGGTATGGGTCCTATCATGACCACACCTCCAGCCTGCACTCCCCCTGTTTTTTCTGTTTCTCCTGTTGATTTTGTGACTTGAAGCACCGTTCCTATAAATATGATAAGTATTCCAAGTACAACAACCGCGACTCCTGCCAGAATAACTGTGTTAGAATTAACCATTTTTATTCCTTCATAAAATTAAAGTTAATTAAAATTAATTAAAGTTAATTAAAATTCATCAAGAAGACCATGAGATCAAACTCATTTTAAAGATTCATTGATAATTTTAAAGATTCATTGATAATTTTAAAGATTCATTGATACATTTTATATTGTGTTTTTTAATTCATGAGCTTCCATAAATTTTAAGTTTATTATTATACTTAAGGTATTGATAAATTGTGTGGTATATATGGTAAGTTCACGTTGATTAGGGTAGTTCAGTTTATAGTTAAGAACATAACTTATTAAACTTTTAGAATTATGTAAACCACACAGATAACCTTTGATCAAATTCAAAAACTAATTTTCCATGATTTTGGAAAAAAAATTAGTATAAAACCTTTGGTAATCAGATATAATAAAAAAATACTCAATTGTTAAAAAGGCCCTATTAACCTCATCCAATATTCAAACTCATTGCATAACATTTTACCCTCAAAATCATCTGTTTTTAAGACGGTATTCCTTTCTTCCATTGTACACTCTTTTTTCTACCATATCCATTGTGCACATATCGTCCAGTATTTTCCCAAGTTCCTCTATGCAGGTTACGTCTTCCAACTGGGAGCATATGTCCGCGGAACAGGGACATTCAAGTATACTCACAAAGTTCTCCTTGGAAACCCAAACTTTTATCCTGCTTAGAACATTGTAAACCGGAAGGTAGGACCGTAAAAGATGTTTTTGATCATCCTTCAATTTCAGATCAGTTAATCGTCCTTTTATATCTTTAACAATAAATTCAAGGTTTTTAAATTCATTTTCAGGCAAAATGAGCATTACACAAATTTCTTCCGATAAAAAAAAGTTGCCGCGGTTTATATGGAAATGTTGTGCACCAAGTACCATTCCACCAACATCTTCAACAAACTCAACCAGCTCATCGAATCTGTAGAGGCCGCCGCTGAAAACTAAAAGGGTATACATAAAAAACACCATGACCAAAGTTGTAATTATTAATATGATTGTTGAAATATTTATAATTTGTTCATTCCCTCCACTTTAATTGTTCCCAAATCATGGAAATCTCCTTTAAATTCTTCTAAATTATTTAAATCTACTTTAAATTGATTGTAATCCAGAACACTGACTCCGGTGTTTTCGCTCATCATCTCAATTTGAATCACCCATTCAGGATTTAGATCATCACATCTAAAATTTAATTGTTGAGTTAATCTCTGAGTAATCACCTCAAAAAGTTCTTTTTCAGGTTCCACATAGTGCTCTTCTACTAAACCAGATTTCAAACTAAAAGAATCCCCTTCTTCCATCCTAATTTCAGCAAGTTCCAGTACCTCTTCCAAAATAAGGTCTAAGCTCGTTCTCACAACTTCATTTATGAGCATGACTTGGGATAGAGCCCTTGTGGAAGCTTGCTTCAGCTTTATGGCAGCATAAACAGGATCCATCTTCAATTCCACCATAACAACGCCTGGAAACTCAGATTCTTTCACATAAATTGAAGCATCCTCTTTTTCCAGTACTCCTACTATTTCTTCGATTCCAAGTTCTGCAACTTCCTCAAAGTTTTCATCAGCTTTGAAGGTGACCAACAGATTAAACTGTTCTGTTGGGTTTGCTTCTTCTATTTTAATATTTAATCCCCCCTTTTAGCATAATTTCCGTTTTAAAACACATTTTACCAGCCTCCTTTGATTTTTTCTAATTTTTAAATAAAAGTATTAATATATTACTTTTTAATTAATATATATTATGAATAATAATATTACCAAGTATATTAATATTACGGAATGTAGTGGGGCAATGAGTGTTGATTTTATTTTTGCAATCTTTGTGGTCCTGATAATTCTACAGGGTGTTTTAGCCTTAACCTCAGACAGGCTGGACATGGTGAAGGATACAGAAGAACTTGGAAGTGCAAGAATGGTTGCAGAAAGCGTTGCAGAAACAATAGATGCAACGTACTCAGGTGGGGAAGGCCATTCCACAGTTATAACGTTACCAGCTTCAGTGAAGAGTGAATACAAAGTAACAATCAGTTCTTCAGGAGTTTACGTTAAAGTGGATGGAATGGTTGGAAAAGCCTGCATAACACCCCATTCAATCTTAAAATCTGGCTATGAATTTACAATGCACCCTAAAAGGAGTTACAACATTTCCACCACCAAAGATGGAAAAGTTTACAGTATGAACATAACAGAAGTATCTTAGCTGGTGAAAACATGAATAAATTTCCAGATTTCAAAAACGACAGAAAAGGCCAACTATCCATTGAATACATACTCGTAGTGGGCTTTGTCTTCGTGATATCTGTTACAGTTGTGGTTTATGCTGCAGATGCCGGGGAACTGGATACTGCAATGGCTGCTGCAAGAAGCGGTGCCATTGAAGGAGCTAACATAGACTGCTTTGCAGTGTACCCCGAAAAAACCTTTGAAAACAATACAGACAAACATCCCAGACTTATAAGTCCATCAAACGTGAAGATCGTCAAGGTAGACTACATAAACCAGGGCTACAATTCCACCTACAAGAAAACTAAGATACAGCTCAGGATCTGGGCCTCGGCTCCCTCTGTTGAGGAAGCAGGTGATAGAAATTGTCTGGGAGATCGAATAAATTATTACGCACGGGAAAATATCTGCAAATCCTTTGGAACCCAGAACATGACAGGTTTAGGATGTAACCCTGCATATTCTAAAAAATACGTTTTTACAACAGGTGATGTGAAATGGGTTTGATCGGGGCAAAAAAGAAGGATAAAGGAAAATAGTAAAATAATAAAAAGCATTAAAAGTAATAGTTAACCCACTTTGAGTTTTCACCGTTTTATAAAGTAGTAAACAGTTCTAAGGGGAATTTCAAGTTTCTTTGATATTTCTTTAGCAGGGACACCGTTCTCATGCAGTTTCTTAACCTTTAGATCTGTTCTGGGGGGATAGTTTGATTTCCGGCCCCTCTTAAGTTTTGAAGTTTTAAGGTAGTAAACTGTTTTAACTGGAATATTAAGGATTTTAGAGATTTCATCAGGACTTTTACCTTTATCCAGTAATTCTTGGACATTTTTTCTTTCTTTAAAATACTTTTTAGGTCTACCCATTCTTTTAACAGGTTCAACTTCAACTCCAAGTTCTGAAAGGGCTTCAAGATATTTTTTGGGAATTCTGAGGTAGAGACTCTGCGGACAGCTTATTTTTTCAAGGTCGGGGTACTTCTCAAGAAGTTCCATTATTTTTCTCAGGGAGAGCTGCTGGCTCACATGGATTTTATCGCCCAAAAAATCACCTTTGAATTTTTAATGAGGTTACTCCATTGTTTTTAAAAATTGTTTAAAAATTGGGTGTTATTGTTATTATTGATCAAGAAAACACCTCAAAAAGGGTTACAAAAGCTAATTGAAACAAATTTTACTTTTTGATCATTTCCAGGAATTTTTTGGCCTTCTTTGTCTGGGGTTTTCCAAGGGTTTTGAATCTTTCAACTTCCTCCCTGACTTCACGGGAAGTAACTGAAAATAAACTGGCTGAATCTTCAATAGAAAGTTTCCCTGCAGTATGGACTATTGCAGCTCCTGAAGCCGAAGTATTCACTAAAACGTGAAGACCTTTTACCTTGTTTTCTATTTCAAACTTCCGGGACACAACTGATTTGATGTTTGGAATGTACATGATGTTTTCATGGAAATAATCCCTTAAAATTTCAACCACAAATTCATCAAAGTCTTCAAATGCCTTCATCTGATTTGTATCCAGGCTCGGCCTTAGGTTTGGAAATGGTCCAGAGTATTTGCTTCTTCGATCGTATGACGTTAGGAGGTAGTACCTGATGATGTCCCAGAGTATCACCACCTGGGGCATGTCAACAAACAGGCTCTTTTCAAGCTTTTTTCTGGTTCCAATGTCCTTCTCAAGTTCTTCATCCTTTTTACCATTTTTATCTATTAATTTCTCCTTTCTAAGTTTCTGGTAGAGAAATTCCTCTTCAAAATCTTTTTTATCATCAATATCCACTGCTATTCTATTTGCTTGAGTTTTAGAATCTTTAACAGCTTCATCATAAAGTTTAAGCTTGTTTTTGTTGCTTAAAAAGTTGTTAAGAACTTCATCAAAGATTTTACCTGCATTTTGCTCTGCAAACTTTGCATATGCAAGTGAAATGGCTGTTTGAACATGTTTATCATTTATAATGGCAGGTTTTGTCCTGTGAACCTGCATAAATTCTATACGTGCATTGTGACCATATTTTTGCCGGATTTCCTTTTCATAGTTGGATTGATCCCTTGCATCAAGGTTGACCCTTTTTCTGACCCATTTTCCATCCTCTAAAACCTTTACAACAAGTGAAAATGTTTTAACAATGCCCCTTTTTTCGTGTTTTATGATGCGAACAATTTTTCTGAAGGCATCTCTTCCCAGGGGGGATAGTTCAGACATCCGAACCATGTATTCTCCAGAAAGGGGGAGGTATTTAATTATGTCTAACCTGTAAACTCCCTCGCTGTTTGCTTCCAGTTCAAATTTGCTGGATCCACATTCGCATGCCTCTGATATGGCAGATGCTATCTCATGGCCCCTGTACCTCTTACCGCAGGAACTGCACTTTAAAATTGCAAACTCTTCAAGGTGTCCAATTGCTATTTTATGGGAGGCAATGGATGATTTAACCCTGTCAAGGATGTTTTTCTTTGCAGCAGCCTTCATCCTGAAGTACTGGGTGTGGCGGCTGATGTCGTACATGTCATCCGCCCTTATCTCAACTGCTGAAGGCTTACCGTAACGAATAAGAGATCTGTAGGGGGCTTTGTAGCCCTTGATCTCCATGGTGTCCCTTAGATCCTGAAGTTTGTCCAGGTTGTCCTGCAAATACCCGTAGATCTCCATGAAGGTTTTAAAGTCCCGAATGCCATCAGCATTTACTTTGCTGTGCATTATACCGTCGAGAAACTTCTCGGCATTTGCTATGAGTCCAGTTTCATTCATTTTATTTGTTCACCAATATCAGCGCCTTCAGCCGTTAAGAGGCTCATATTATCATCTGTTGCAAGTATCATACCCTCAGATTTTATTCCGAAGAGTTTTGCGGGTTCAAGGTTCACAAGAACTATTACCCTCCTATTTAACATGTCTTCAGGTGAATATTTCTTTGCAACTCCTGCAACGACCTGTATCTTCTTTGCACCAATATCAACCATGAGTTTCAGGAGATTTTTAGAATCTTTTACCTTTTCTGCACCCACTACGCTTCCCACTCTGAGATCCATCTTTGCAAAATCATCAATTGAAATTATGTCCTTCATTTCCACTTCCTCCTCCACATTTTCATAGAGCTTTTTCTTCTGATCTTCAATTACACTGTCATCTATCTTTGAAAAAATTGGTTTTGCTTTGGCTATTTCATGATTTATAGGGATGAATTCACTTGCACTATCCCAAACCATTTCTTCTGCATTTAAATTTAGTATTTTAAAGATTTCCTGTGTTTTAACAGGAAGGTAAGGCATCAACACAACTGCAAGTGTCTTTGAAAGCTGGTTGCACAGGTAAAGGCAGGTTGCAGCTTCCTTTGATCCTGATTTTACAGTTTTCCATGGTTCTTTGTCATTGAAATATTTGTTACCGAATTTTGCAAGCTTTATTATTTCAATTAATCCTTCTCTGAATTTAAAGTGTTCTATATGGTCGGATACAACATCTGGCAGTTGTTTTATGCGTTTTTCAAAGTCCTTATCAAATTCATCAAATGCTCCAGGTTCTGGTATCCTGCCCTCAAAGAAACGTTTAGTGAAGGTGAAGGTTCGGTGCAGGAAGTTTCCAAGCACGTCTGCAAGTTCGTCATTAACCCTTCTCTGGAAATCATCCCATGAAAAGTCCGTATCACGGTTTAAAGGTGCATTTGCAACCAGATAGTATCTTAGAAGATCTGAATCGAAGTTTTGAACAAAATCGGAAACCCATATAACCCAGTTTTTACTCGTTGACATTTTTCTACCTTCAAGTGAAAGGTATGAGCCTGCAATAATTGTGTAAGGAAGTTTGCATCCGTAGGCCATGAGGAGAGCCGGCCAGAATATGCTGTGGTGGTAGATTATGTCTTTACCTATGAAATGGATTGCCCTATCATTCCAGTAGTCCCTCCATGATTTGTTCTGCTTGTGGGCCCACTGTGCTGCTGATGAAATGTAACCGAGGAATGCTTCACCCCAGACGTAGATGATTTTGCCTTCAGCTTCCTTTAGCGGTACTGGAATTCCCCATTCCATGTCCCTTGTGAGTATCCAGTCCCTTAAACCTTCTTTCAGCCACTGCCTTGCGTAGTTTTTAACGTTTGCTGGCAGTTTATCGTTAGATTCTATCCATTCTTCCAGGTCGTCCTGGAACTCGCTTAACTTGAAGAAGTACTGTTTGGACTCTTTAACCTCAGGTTTTGATTTGCAAATGAGGCAAGATGGTTCAACAAGCTGTACAGGCTCAAGGTGTCTTCCACAGGTCTCACAGTGGTCGCCTCTTGCTCCTTTCCCACCACAGTATGGACATATACCCTCAACATATCTGTCAGGCAGGAACCTTTCACAGTTACTGCAGTAAAGCTGTTCCATGCTTTTCTCATAGATGTAACCCTTCTCGTAGAGATTTAAAAAGAAGTCCTGGGCCATCTTGTAGTGTATGGGATCAGTCGTTCGTGTAAAACTGTCCAGTGATATGTTGCAGGATTCAAGATCCTTTTTTATCATTTTATGGTATCTTTCTGCAATTTCCTTCGGCTCTTTACCTTCCTGCTCAGCCCTGACAGCTATGGGTGTTCCATGTTCATCTGTTGCACATACAAGGAGCACCTCGTTGCCCTTCATCCTGTTGTACCTGGCGTATATATCCGCAGGTATGTAGGTTGATCTGAGATGACCGAGGTGGCACGGACCGTTTGCATAGGGGAGCGCGCAGCTTATAAATATTTTGCTCAAATTTTATTCCTCCTAAAAGATTTCCTTAAAAACCCAGCATCTGGAAACTAACAGTCCAACAGAATTTGGGTTATTGTAAAATTGAATTCTTCTTAAGATCAATGAATTTTTTTTAAGGTCTTTATTTATTTTAAACATCCTTTTAAAAGATTGGATTAGATCAATAAATTAGATCAATAAAATCTCTTTCACTCTAAAGTATTAAAATTGTTCTGTCATGATTCGTTCCAGTATCCATATTGACAAGGAGATCATGAATATTACAGCTTCACAATCAATTCTCTTTCATCATTATGCTTTTTCACTGGTTTTAATCTGCGAGAAAATGTTTTTATGTTAATTCTCATGTAAATACAAACAGTATTTAATTTACAACATTTTCATATATAAAATCTGGTGAATATATCGTTTTTGGGTTCCCAAAAAAATTTTGTTTCAATCACACAGCTTCCCGTTTCAATCATACAGTTTCATCAACTATTTTACAAACGAAGTTCAAAAGGATCAGCATGGTTCAAGCAGCATTTATAAATCCGCTCTCAGAAGATGGGAAACAGATAGTGAGGGAGCTGGGTTCTCTTGACATGGTATCCACTACAAACGAAGAACTCATCGATGTCATCAACCACACCAAGTCCCAGGAAATTTCCAGTGAGATACCTCAAAACTATCTGGACCTTGCCCTTAAAAGAATGGAGTGGCACCTAACCCGGAAAAACAAGAACTTCAACTACAAGGAGTACAGCTTTTTAATGAACAAAAACATCACACCCTTTGATGTTATAGCATTTTATCTCCTCTGCCAGGCCATAGCAATCAAATTCGGTCCAAACTCCAGGGAAAGCAGGGTCATGGTCGAGTCAGAAGGTGAACTCATTGAGAGCCGGCTGGGCGAACTTGCAGGCTGGGAAAGGAAGGAAGTTGTGACCCTGGTTCTCAACAGTCTCATAAGCTACAGCAGCATCAAATGGACCTTCTTCAAGGATCTTTTAAGTTCAAAAAAGTTGAACCTCCAGGACCTCATACTGGACAAGGGCAGAATCATCCTGAATAAAGAGGAGTTTTTAGACCATTTTGGGGACAGGATAAAACACAGGGACCCTGAAAAGATGTTTGAACTCGTGATAGGGGACAAGGTGAAGGAACTCATTGTAACTGGCATGGTCATGCAGAACACAGAAAACTACATGCAGCTGGTCTACGAAAAGTCAAGAAGGGAAATAGAACCCAACCCTGTGCTTCTGGAACTTGCAGATAAGGTATCCAAGCTTCTTTCAGAGTCTGCAAGAAACTACAGCTACGGTGGAGGCTTTGCAACCGATGTCAAAGCATCACCCCTGAACCCCCTGGCCTTCCCGCCCTGCGTTAAGAAGGTCCTTGAAGGCATGAAATCAGGCGGACGTAACGATGCAATAATCCTCTTTCTAACACCCTTCATATCTTATGCACGGCTCTACCCTGGAGTTTTTGCAGAGAACGTGACTAAACGGGTCTCAGACGTTGATCCCCACCTCAACGCAGTTCAAAACGAGATTTTACCCATGATCTCTGGAGCCGCAGAACGTTGCACACCTCCACTCTTTGAAGATCAGCCCCAGGAAAAGGTGAACATCAACGCCAAGATGGGCTTCGGAATGCACGATACACTGGAACTCAAAAATGAGGGGGAAACACTCTGGTACACACCCATGAGCTGTGAAAAGGTTAAGATACATCTTCCAAGTCTGTGTAAGCCTGATAAGACTTGTAAGAGTATTGGGAATCCTTTGAGTTATTATAATAGAGTTAAGAGGGAGTTAAAGAACAGCAAAGATAGTAGAATTGATCAAAGAGATGAATCTTCTTCTAAGAATTGAAAGATAAATAGTATCCATTTATATAAAATAGCTAAAATTATAGCTAAAATTTTATTAGAAACATCAAAAAGATTACTAATTGAAAATGAATACGGATCCAAGAATGGTAACCTGGATGATGTTGTTTCAGGTCTCTTTTCTAAATATGAAGGCTATCCAGATCAATCCAAACTGGCAACAAGGGATTTATTAAACCTTTTTAAAGGAATTAAAGGGTACCGAATGCCTCCAAAAGTTATTGTTTGGATGTTGTTCGAAATGAGCAGCCCTGTTCATAATTTAAATCATTGGGCAATGTTAGATTATCATCAGTTTAATCCCGTGGATACTCATGTGGGTAGACTAATGGAAAGGTTTGGACTTTTAGAAAAAGGCGAGCTTAACTACCAAAAAATTGATAAGAAGCTCAATGATCTGTATCCAGATGAACCTAAAAAACTTGATTTTGCATTATATAGATTAGGGGCTGAAATGGAGCAGAATATCTGTGGAAAGGAACCTAAATGTAATTTATGCCATGAAACGTTTCCGAAAATCTTTGAGCAATGTCTTTACATGCTTAAAAAGTTATGATTTAATGTTGTTTTTCATTAAATTCTAATTTTAGCTTTTTATTAAAGTATTTTTAATCCAGTAAGGAGCACACTTTAGTGTAATTTCATGTTCACTTCTCAGTATAACTCCGAAACCTCCTCCAAAGCTCCACAACTCTCGGATCTTCCTTGTTAACAGAGTCCAGATAACGAAGTTGTATTGAAATTCCCCGAAGCCACTGCTCTTCAGATTCATTTGAGAGATATTTTGCAGTGGTTATATATTCCAGATCTTTTTTTGCAGCATCTATTGCTTTTTCAAAGTCATTCAAGTATTCTTTTTGTTCCAGCTCGGCTATGGCGCGGAGTATATCATCCAGGGTTAAAGTATCAATGGATGACATCAAATCCCTGAAATATTTCTTTAAATCCTCACTCTCAATTTTAACCATTTAGCCACCTCAAAGTGATGTCTGATTTAGGTCAATAATTTGATTTACATCTTCGCAACTGATTTTTGAAACATTTTAGCCACTCACAGCTTGTAATGACCTGGCCTCAAGCTCCTGGGATTTTAACTGCAAGTGTGGATCATGTCCTAACTCTTCATACCAAAATGATCAGTTATGCTATTTTTTATAAAAACTATGCAAAGTTTCTTTGTTTTTATCTTTCTATTCAATTTATTCCCTTAAATTAAAAATAGTTTATAATTGATATATAGAATTAAATGTTTTATATTTGAATCTAAACGAAAACTATTAATAATATTAACTTAAACTGTTTAAATGTAAAAGATACGAAAAATCTTAACAAGGTGTATTGAAGATGAAATGTTCAAAATGTGGACATGAAAACAGTGCAGACGCTAAATTCTGCGAAAAATGTGGTTCAACTATACAAAGTACAGCATACAACTCTGGAAATTCAAAGAGCGATGAAATGAAAACATCAACCAAGGCACTCATTGCTGTCGTCGTGATTTTGGTGGCAGGACTTGGTTTAATAATCGGATTATCAACAGGGAATCAGAATCATCTGGCCATTAATGCAACAAACAACACAAACCCCACAGTTAACTCAGGAAATCAAAGTCAAAGCGTGCAAAACACTAGCACCAAAAAGTCAAATAGTAGTAACGGTATGATAACCGCCACTCAAGCAGGAAACATTGCATTAGCACATATAGGGGCTGGGTGGAAGGTTACTAGTGTGGATTTTGTACCTGCAGCTAACTATGAAAATACCCCAAATTATATGGTTGAACTAACTAACCAAAGGTCACTAGACGAGAGAATGAGTTATCCATCGGGCTCGATAGAATCAGCTGCCGAAACAGATGTACGTATAAATGCCCAAACTGGAGCAATTATGGAAGGATAATATAGGAATAAAACAAAAGAGAGGGAGATATACCAATATAACTTTTTACTCCTATTTTTTAAAGATTTAATTTTTAAGTTTCGAAAAAGTCTTTTAAAAGGATATGATAAATAGAGGATAAATAGATTTATTATTCTAATTTGATTAATATTTAAAATTAAATTTCTTTAAATTTCTTTAAATTCCAAAAATTCCAAGAAGTGATGAAAATTCAAGTTTTAACACCTGCAAGCCCAGAGGAACGTAGAAGGTACTACAGGGAAGAGTGGGACATTAAAGATCTCCCTGATTTTATAGCCAAGTCCATAAACAACAGGGAATTTGGGTTCGACCATTTTGGAAGGGGGCCCAACGACCGTTACAAGGTTTTCAAAAACACGAATTATCTGAAACGCTTCTTAAAAACAAAAACACCATTTGCTGCCTACTGTTCCGTGGCATTCTACGAGAAACCTCGAAGGAGGGATGGCTGGATGAAGGCCGAGCTTGTCTTTGATGTGGATGCCAAGGACATTCCAGTTAGAACCTGCGGCTGCGACGGTGTCTGCGAAGTCTGTTTAAACGAAGCCAGAGAAGTTGTCTGCAGCCTCCTGGACACTTTAAAGGGAGATCTTGGCCTTAAAGATATTCATGTTGTCTACTCAGGTAGGGGCTACCATGTGCGTGTCCTCGACAATGATGTCACCCCAATGGACAGCGATGTGCGCGCCCAGATTGTGAAGTACCTTGTTGGGGCTGACGTGCCCCAGAACGAGTATGGATCAGATGGTACAACATATAAACTTGAACATTTCTCAATCCCCTTTGGATATCCCAAGGTTTTCACAGACAGGGTGAAGTACTCAATCCTGCACCTTCAGAAGGATTCAAAACTGGACGACGTGAATAAAAACCTCCTTAAAGATGTTCTAAAAAACAGGGCTCTGCTGGAGGATGATGAATGGGGACTTTTCAAGCATGAGATAGGTCCTCAGAGGTACAAGAAGGTTGTGAAGGGTGTAGCATCCCTCAACATGAGCCTCGTGGATGCAAAGGTTTCTATCGATCTTAAAAGAATTTTAAGGCTGCCCACATCCCTCCACTCAAAGGTGAGCATGAAATGCACCGAAGTGAAGGATATTGAGAACTTTGACCCCCTGGAAGATGCCGTTCCGAAGTTCGTTTATGAAAGGAAGGATTAGAAAGAGATAAGTATGCATGTAAAAACAATGCGTTCAACCATGAGTGTAAGATCTACTTCCTTTTAAGTCTCTCCTGAACTTTTTCACTTTCAAGCTCCTTGATTGCATTAGAAGCAATCCATTTGGCGCTTTTTGAATTTATAATGCTAATTTCCTCTGCAACCTCAAGAGCCCTCTGATTTAAAGCCCTGTTTCGTTTTCCAATCTGTCTTAGTGCCCAGTTAACAGCTTTTTTAACGAAGTTTCTCTCATCAGTGGATTCTCTTATAATTGGTGGGAAGAATTCTTCAAATTTTTCATTTCCGGCTTTTTTGTCGTGTACAGCGAGAACAGCTAGAAGTGCAAATGCTGCTCTTTTAACAAATTCTTCATCCCGCAGGCTCCATTCAAACACCTTTTTGTATGCAAATGGTAGTTTAGAGAATAGATTTAAACAGCACTGGTCGCAGACATCCCATGAATCAAATTCAACAACCCATCTCTCCATCTGCTCCTCTGTAACCATTTTTGGGTCTTCGATTAGACTTGCGAGTATCTTTGTTTCCCCATATCCGGCGCTCCACAATTTTTCTGCAAGTTCATGGTCTTTACCTGCTTTTTTGGCTATGCGTCTTAATTCAGGCATTCTTATCCCGTAGCTTTTTCCATGACTTATTCCAAATCTGGCCATTCCTTCTACATCTTCAGGATTTGTTAGGGACTCCAGTTCCTCGACGACAGTTTCAAACTTCATGAAAAAACTCCTCAAATTAAAGATAAACTCCGAATATTATTCCAATTGAAGTTTTAGATACACACTTAAGTTCAAATACAGATAAACACAACCAAACGTTTCAGTCCCATGTTTACCTCCAGAGAAGTTCACTTCTATTCAAATATGCATACAGATGTTTTAAAACATCCTGAAGTTTCCCTTTTGATTTTAAATTCTCTGATGCTCCTGCGGTTTCCAGATCATTTGATTCTAAAAATTCAACGATCTCAGTTATCTCGTGCTTTCTGAGGAGTTCTGATTTTATGTGTTTGCCGAATTTCAGAAGGTTTATCTCCCTTTTGGTTAAAACTCCGCTGAAAAATGATTCAACATCCCTGTATTCCCTTGGTACCTCAACAACCCATCTGTCACCGTCGATCCAGGCCTTGTCCGCGTGTTTCTCCAGGAATCTTTCCTGATGATCCTGATACCATACAAATGGTCCTGAATGTTTTTTTAGAGCTGGAAGTTTCCAGGTTTCAAATTCAATCAGCGTGAAAACTTTCCCATCAGGACTCACCCATGAATCGCTCCCCAGAACCCTGAATCCCCTCATTTCCGCTACTTTTACAATGGATTTTTCAGTCTTTCTTATCTGGGGGTAAACAGCATCTTCGGGTATGTCTGGAGACTTGAAGGTTAAAAGGAATGTTTTTGTCCCGCGGTTTTTGAATTCATCTTTTATGGAGTTTAGATCAAATTTCAGTTCCCTTGGATAGAAATAATTTTTTGAGGGGCTTTTAAGGAAATTTCCAGAGGCAACCACAAATTCTGCCATTTTCTGGAGGGTAAGGGCGGCTGCAACGTTTCTTTTCTTGTCCACAGGGTCAACTGCAACTAGAGGCTCGTTGAAGAGTTTGGAGGTTCCGTATTTTTCAAGGTCTATGGTGTAGCCCGGCTTCCACTCGCCTCTTGCAGCTTCAAGAACCTTCTGGAAGGATCCATACTGCAGTACCAGAAGTTCGCAGAGGTATCCTGAAAATCCCCCAACCTTGAACTCTGATCCGTAAGTTCCAACAGATTCCATGAACCTTTTGAGGAGAAGAACTTCATCGGCCTGTTCTGCACTTAAATTCTTTTTTATGTACTCCGTGTGGAGTATTGTCCTGTCCACAGCTGATTTAAGTTGAGAAGAATCCTTTATGGAGTAGCAAGGCACAAAATCGATTTCATATCCATTTATAAATCCTGTAACGTATGGATGTGATGCGTATCTTTCTTCGGATGAACCCTGCATCACCTCAATGCACCTGTGACCAATGTAAAGCCCGCTCTCTTTAAGCAGAGCTTCATCCATGCTCAGTGGAAATTTGATGAACAGATCCACATCTGCCTTGCCTGCAAGCCAGGTCCCCTTTGCAACAGATCCCACAAGCACTGCTTCTCCATTTAAGTCTTTTTCTGCTGTAATTTCATTTATAAGTTGAATAAGTTTATCTGAAAGTGCTTTAACCTTCTTTCTTTCTGTTTCTGGAGGTTTTATATCCTTCAGAACCTTATCAAAATTTATAGCTGCCAAATATGTCACCTGTAGAATCACAGTTTTTAGTTACAGTTCTATTTAAGAGCTGTTTAACATTTAATAGAATATTAGATTTTTATCTCAAGTATTGAAGTTTTATTTTGTATTAAAATTTATTTGAAGTGTTGAAATAATCTCATTCAAATCAGGAGCTTAGCTAAGGATTTATTTAATGAGTTATTTAAAATATTGATAGACTTAACGCATGAAATTCGCAGATTAATGAAAATCTATCCAGAAATTCATTTCTTATTTTGGGAGTCCATGATCCCCATTAATTAAAGTTTTCATGGAGCAAAGTTTATATCAAATTAAAGTAAATCTAAAAAAATTCAATTTAGATCATATTTGAGCTTCCAGATAGATTATAAATAGTTTATCAAACAGGGATAAGAAAAATATAATCCAATTGGCCCATCATACAACTTTAACCAAAAAAAATGTTCTTAATTTAGAGATTAAATTCCTTAACATCCGTGTATATTGGCCCAGACGGTGTGAGTTCGCTTTTTTTAAGGGTTAATTTTTTTACGAGCATATCTCCAACTTCAACATCTTCAAGTTCTCTGATCATGGATACTAGGGCTTCTTTATTCTTTGATCCCTTAACCCTTCCTATTGTAAGGTGTGGAATGTAACTTCTCTCCTTTTTAAAGCCCATTCTGGCAAAATCCTCATCTAAATCTTTTTGAAGCGTGGAAAATGCTTCAAGGTTTTCCACCCCAAGCCAGATAACCCTCATGTAACCTAAATGTGGAAACACACCAGTTTTTTTGATTGAAAGTTCAAATGGTTCATATTTTTCCAGTTTTTCATTCACCAAACCCACAATTTCATCTGTTTTCTCCTCTGAAATCTCTCCAAAGAATTTGAAGGTGAAATGAAGATTTTCTGGTTCAACAAATTTAACCGGGGCTTCGGCCTTTTCAAGTTGCCTCTGCACTTCCACTATTTTGTCCACAAGTTTTTCATCTAAATCAACGGCAAGAAACGCTCTCATATAATATCACCTTTTTACAAGATTTTTTATCCTAAAAAGACTTTCTTCTGGTGTTTCTATAGTGTTTAAAAGGTAAACATCAAGTTTTGAGAATATCTCTTTGAAAAAGTTCTGCCTTAACTGAAACTTTCTCTCGTTCCTTACAAGCTGGTGAGGGTTGCAGAAATCCTTTTTCACCATGAAATCCACAGCCTCATCTGCATCGAGCTTTCTAAATGGAGGTTTGTTTGCATCCCTTTCAAGCAGTACAACAGTTTTAAGGGTTGAACTTTCTCTGATACGCCCATCAAACAGGGTGTTAACATCTGCAATTCCCCTGCCTTTAACATCCAGTTTAACCCTGTTCACCTCGGCTGCAAAGCCTTTCCAGACCTCCGCCACATCACCACGGATGTAAGAATTCTTTTCTGATGAGTACACTACCACTGCATTATCAAATAGGCGTGAAAAAAACCAGTCATCGGATACGTAGTTAACATCATCATCTTGAAGAAGCCCGTAGGTTAAGGTTGTTTTTCCAGTTGCCGGAGGTCCAATCAGGGCAGTTGCATGGCCACTGTAATCAACCACCGATCCGTGAACTGAGTACCGCCTGTGCACTGAATGGTACTCTTCAAAGAAATCTGAAACTGCAGCAAGAGCTATGCTCTTTATCCAGCCATAATAATCACAGTTTTTGATTATACATGTGCCTGAAACTGGTTCGTACATAACCTGAAGTTTTCCACCATCTTCAATGGAGAATATCTTTGAATGGGGTCTTATATCCTCGTTCATGAATTTGAAGTTGTCTTCCCATTCTTCTTTAAAGTCATAATTGTCAGTTAGAAGTTTAACACATGCTCCATGTATATTTGCCTTTCTCTCATATCTGACTTTATTTACGATTTCAGGGAAGATTTCTTCCTTTTTTTCGGGTTTTATTATTTCAACTTCGTATCCAGACATCAGAACACCTGCTAAAGCATTGTTAAGGCAAGACAATGGTGAAGTTTCATATACAGTTCATAACTCATGAAAAAGGTGGATGGATTGGGCGCCCTCTCATTTATCCGGTTATCATTTTTCAATTATGGTCTCGTTAATTGCCATTCCAAAGTGTCTTGCACCTTTGTCCAGGTAAACCATGACCTTGTCTCCAACTTTGAGGTCTGCAACAGATTTTGGCTTCTTGTTTTCTCCCACAAGTCTTATGGTTTCGGCGTTTTGAAGGAGGGTTCTCAGCACAACTCCTCCGTACTCAGCTTCAACAAGCATCAAAGGTCTTTTTTCAATTTTTACGCGACCTACAACTGTGCTTTTGGTGTTTCCCTCTTTGTCAACGGTTAAAACTTCATCGCCGGCTTCTATCTCTGAGAGGTAGCGGGTTTTGTTGCCTGGAGTCATGACGTAGGCATGTACCGGTCCTGCATTAACCCTGAACGGTCTTGAAGCCACGTACTCGCTTTCAAGGGATTCACTGTGCACCAGGAAAAGTCCTTTTGAGTAGGAACCAACGAGCATTCCTTCTCCCACACCCATTATTGAACAGGTGTCCACGCAGACCCTGTCTCCTGATCCAACGGGTTTAACCTTGGTTATGGTTGCTGGTTTGAGTTCATAGCTTTCGGATCCTATTTTCTCAATGAGCTTTGCAACCTTCCTTATTTCAGATGTATCTTCAGGACATAGTAGTACACCGTCTGTACCGTATTCCAGGGTTTCAAGAGCTAATTTAGCTTCTTTATAATCAGAAACTGCTGCTATTAATTTTACATCTTCCTTCTGGAGGTTGGCTATGATGTTCTCAAGTGGTATGACCTTCCAGTCTGTCCCAAAGAGTATGAGATAATCTGCAATTTTTCCAAGTCTTGATGCAAGCTGTTCATGCTTTTTGCTCTTGATCTCCACGTAGGCTGCAACTTTTTTTCCCTTTCGTTTGAGCCCTGAAATTGCTGCCAGATCCTTTGACTGGGAAAGATCTTCTGGAATCATGAGTGTTCCATCACCTTCACTGTTTCTTCCAACGAGAACTATGTCTGCGCCTTCCACATCTGAGACCAGGGAAAAGTTTCCCAGTTTTCTTAGGTTCTCAACATCTGTAAAATCCAGGATGTGATCTATGCCTGATTCAAGGGCTGTTGTCACTATTTCCTTTTTCCTGTCCCAGTTTGCGCCCTCTGCCATTATCCATGCAAATTTCATGTGTTACCACCAATTATTAATTTTAGTAAAAAAACTCTCCTCAAACAGGGTTTACAGGTTCAAAGACCTGTTTACCTATTCTGCAAGTTAAATCCTGCAAGTTAGAGGTTGAATCCATCTACTTTCCTGATCCATTGAGTATTTTGAGGGCGTCTTCCACTTCTGCGTTGTTGTGAACTATCTCTGCAATTGCCTCGGTTGTTTTCTGGGGTGATTGTGCCTGGAAAACGTTTCTTCCAAATGCAACTCCAGCTCCACCAACGTCAACGGAGTCCTTCACCATTTCAAGGAGTTCACGGTCTGTTCCAACCTTCGGTCCTCCAGCTATGATCACAGGGACTGGACATCCATCCACCACTTCCTTGAAGGTGTCTGGGTCTCCTGTGTAGTTAGTTTTCACGATGTCTGCTCCGAGTTCTGCTCCAGCCCTTGCAGCCAGTTTCACAACTTCAACGTCATGTTCTTCTGCGATCTTTTCACCGCGTGGGTACATCATGGCTATTAAGGGCATTCCCCAGTCGTCACATATCTCTGAGATCCTTCCAAGTTTAATGAGCATCTCCGGTTCTTTCTTGGAACCAATGTTTACGTGTACTGATACTGCATCTGCTCCAATTTTCAGGGCTTTTTCAACTGAAGTTACCAGCACCTTGTTGTCAGGGTCTGGTCCCAGGGATGTACTTGCTGAGAGGTGGATTATGAGCCCTATGTCCATTCCGTATCCTCTATGTCCTCTTCCAACCATTCCTTTGTGCATTATAACTGCGTTTGCTCCGCCGTTTGCAACTTCGTCAATTGTGTGGGCCATGTCAATGATCCCGGGAATTGGACCTTCGGACACACCGTGGTCCATGGGTACTATCACAGTTCTTCCTGTTTTTCTGTTCAGTATCCTTTCGATCCTGATTCGTTTACCTATCATAAAAATATCCTCCTAACTGATTTTTGATGACCAAAGTTTAAATTCCTTTAACCTTGGAGGTACTCCATCATTTCCAGACGACTGCAGCCATCCTTCCTGAGATTTTATCACCTCATTTGATGAAGATGAATGAAGAAAATCTAAAAGTCCTCTGTTTCTTATTATTGTGGCCCGTGGTTTTAAAGTTGAAGACCATATGAAAAATACTTTAAATACTGTGTCAGGGTGGTAGCCTCCACCAAGATCAACGGACAAAACATCACACTTCCTGATTTTTTTGGCTACAGCCTCAAGAGTTTCATGAAGCCTTACATCTGCCTTTGTGAACTCCACGTTGGGGTGTTCACCTATTAAGGCATTCATGGCCAACGGAGCTTCCGGACTGTTGTCCAGTGCCAGGACCCTCCCTTCAGTGGCCAGCTTCGAGATGATCCTTGTTGAATTGCCCACATGGCATCCAAGCTCAACCACAACATCATCTGATTGTATAATATCTCTTAAAACTTCCCTATAAACTTTAATATTATAAACTAGTTTTATCATATGATCATCAATACTCTGATTGTGTTACACTTAAGGAATTATATTTTGTTTATTAATATAAAATCCCACCTATTATTCAATGAAAACCTATTATTCAATGAAAATGTTTTTAATTGAATAACAAGGTTTTAATTGTTCCTTGTGTAAGATAACTTAATATATCAATAATTTAATATAACTATCATAATTTATTAACTTGGAGTGTAATCCAGATGAAGGTAGAACCGCCATCCAGATGATACAACAATAAAAAAAAATAATCTGCAAATAAAATGGCAATGATCATATCATCAAATGCGGATTGGGGTGTTTAAGATGGTTAATGAAGAAGAGGAATTGAAAACCGAGCTTGAAAAGTTATATGATGAAAAAAAAGACTTGGAATTACAGATCCGTGAGCTTGACAAGGAAAAAATTGAAAAGTTAACGAAGGAAAAGGAAGAACTTGAAAAACAGGTTGAAAAGCTGGACAAAGATAAAAAAAGGACTGAAAAAGAAAAAGAAAACTTTTTAAGGCAGGTGAAAAATTCAAGGCGCAAAAAATGGCTCAACTCCTTTAAGATGATTGCATTAATAGGGGCCATCGACCTTATAATTATACCCTTAATAATCTTCTTCCTGAAAATACCGATCCAGTGGATATTCATAGGAATAGGACTCGTTACATTCTTTGGAATACTTCTAACTGCAAATTACATGTCAGGAACATCCCCATTCAACACAGGAGAAATCAGGAAGGCCATCACAGGCTCATTCATAGCTGTTTACTTCACCTTCCTACCTGCTGTAACCTTTGGAGGAAGCATTATACCATCAGGAGAACCTGTAAAGACCATCATAAGCAATTTCACATGGATAGTCGGCCTTATAATTGTTTTCTACTTTGGATCACGAACAGTTGAGGAGTACGTCAAAAGCAGGAAATAGATAAGGGTAAATAAGGCTTGTTCAACAGGCTGCACTTCTCCCCGCGAGGTATCCCGTTGAAAATGCCTGTTGAAGGTTGTAACCCCCGCTGGGTGCACATCCATCAATGATCTCACCTGCAAAGTAAAGGCCGGGCACAAGTTTTGATTCCATGGTTTGAGGGTTTATTTCCTTTTTTGAAACCCCTCCACATGTAACCATTGCCTTTTCAAGGGGTAAACAACCCGTAACTTTTAGGGGAAAGGCTTTGAGCAGGTTTAAAATTGAATTTCTCTCTTTTTTATTGATCTGGTTCAGCTTTTTCTTTGAATCCACATTGGATAACTTCAAAAAAATAGGTATCATCCTGTTGGGCATTAAAAACTTCATAAAATTCTTTAAATCAGTTTTTCCATGAATTTTAAATGCTTCAACGAGTTTAACACCAAGTTCTTCCCTCCCAAGATCTGGTTTGAGGTCTAAAAGTAGTGGGATTTCATCCTCTTTTTCAAGGAATGAAATTACCCTGGCGCTCAAATCCAGAATTTTTGGTCCTGAAACACCGAATTGTGTGAATATAACATCACCCTTATTTGAGATTCTTTTTTTACCTGATTTAAAGGTTAAACCCACGTTTTCAAGTGATATTCCCTGGAGATCCTCTACCCAGGCTTCCTTGACTTTCAGGGGGACAGAACCCGGTTTTAACGGTGTTATTTTATGGCCAAGCTTTTCTGCAATGACAAATCCATCACCTGCAGAACCTGTTGCCCTGTAGGATGCCCCTCCAGTGGCCAGTACAACTTTTTTAGTATTCATAGATACTTCATCATTTTTCAGATTTAAATTCAACCTGAAACCACCACTTGTCTTTTTAACACCAGCTAAACTAGCATTATACATGATTTTAACATTATTTTCTTTTAAAAATTCTTTTAGAACATTTAAAATAGATTTTGAATCATCTGTAACCGGGAAAACACGGCCTGAGTCTTCAATCTTGAGATCAAGTCCCTTGGATTTGAAAAAATCCATCAGATCCATGTTTGAGAATGAAGAAAAAGCTGATCTTAAAAAAGCACCGTGTTTACCAAATCTTTTAGTAAAATCATTTAGATGAGCTGTGTTTGTTACGTTGCACCGTCCGCTGCCGGTTATGAGCAGTTTTTTACCCAGGGAGTTATTCTTCTCAATTAACAGAACACTCCTTTCAAGCTTGGCTGCCTGGATTGCAGCCATCATTCCAGCCGGCCCCCCGCCAACAACAATCACATCATAGACTTTATCCTGTTTTTTCAATGCTTAACCCCTATAACCCATTTTATCAGTTGGACTTTTCTATTTTTATTCTGTTAACCCTTGTTCTCTTAAATTATCTTTCCTGTGGATATTTTTTTTTATTTCTCTATTTAGTTAATTCCATTTCTTTTACCTAATCTCTTACTTAATAATTCCATTTCAGTTCTAAAAAATTCTAATCTAAAAAAAATTCTAATTTTAAATATTTTTTAAATATTTCTTTTATATATGAAGAGAATTATAAATAAAAAAAGTGTATTTTCTATCTTTTAAAAGATCAGGTCTATAAAAATCGTTGAAATAAAAAATTGATCTACTTTTACGGTCTACCTTTTAAAGTAAAGAATCTTCGTTAAAATCAGGAATCATTACTAATGAATTATTAAAATAAGGAACATTCATTCGTGGAACACTGAAATTTTCAGGAGAAGAAAAAAATTTAAAGAAAAATTGGAGTATAAGAGGGGTAGCTCTTTAAATTCCCTTTTTCAAAGTTTCCTTTCAAAATTCTCCTTTAAAGTTCTCTTTAAAAATCCTAAAAGGGCTGGTTTTAAGGTGTTAACCTTCTCCTGTCCCTTGGGAATAGAACAGTTTCCCTTATGTTTTTGGCTCCAATTACGCTCATTGTGAGCCTTTCAGCACCCACACCCCATCCTGAATGTGGTGGCATTCCATATTTAAATGCCTGAAGGTACCTTTCAAAGGATGCGGGGTTCAAGCCCTTTTCTTTCATCTGCTGGACCAGAAGGTCGTAACTGTGTATCCTCATGGCTCCTGATGATATTTCAAGGTCTCTGTACATTAAATCGAATGCACAGCTTTTTTCAGGGTTTTCAAATCCTGGCATTACATAGAACGGTTTTATGGCTGTTGGCCATCCTGTTATGAAGTAGTATCCATCCATAACTTCTCCCATGACCTTTTCAGCAGCCCTTGAAAGGTCTTCACCGTACCTCATAAGCACTCCCTTCGAGTTTACGATCTCTACAACCTCGTCGTAGTCCACACGTGGGAACGGGATTTCAGGGACTTTAAGGTCAACTCCAAGGGTTTCAAGCTCCTCCTTACATTCGTCTGCAACGTCCTGGATTGCCCTGTGTATGAGCTCCTCAAGGATCTTCATTGAGTCCTCGTGGTCTGTGAATGCAGTTTCAAGGTCTATGGATGTGGCCTCGTTCAGGTGGCGGAGAGTGTCATGTTCTTCAGCACGGAAGATCGGTGCTATCTCAAAGACCTTGTCGAATCCAGATGCCATCATCATCTGTTTGTAGAGCTGTGGGCTCTGTCCAAGGAAGGCCTCCCTCTCAAAGTATGTTATTGGGAACAGTTCTGTTCCACCCTCTGTGGCTGATGCAACAAGTTTTGGGGTGTTTATTTCAATGTAACCCCTTTCGTTGAGGAATTTCCTGATTGAATGGAATATCCTGCTTTTTATCTTGAATATTGCACTCACATCGAATTTTCTAAGGTCCAGAAACCTTGAGTCAAGGCGTGTGTCGATCTCAGCATGGGTGTTACCAGTTGTGTCCAGTGGTAGCGGCAGTTCTGACTCATTGAGGAGTTTTATTTCTTCTGGGATGATTTCAACACCGTTTGGTGCCTTTGGAGACTCCTGTACATCTCCTTTAACAGCTATAACTGCTTCTTTTTTGAGTTTCTTTATCTCCTCAAAGAGTTCTGGTGAAACCTTCTTGCTTGGAACTGTTATCTGTATGATGCCATCCCTGTCCCTTAGAAGGACAAATATTATTCCTCCAAGGTCTCTCATCTCGTGTATCCATCCCATGAGAAGGACTTTTTCACCTTTCAGTTCCTTTTTAACTTCATTTGAGTAATGGGTTCTTCTCCAGTTTTCCAATGAATCTGTCAATATAATTCACCTCTAAAAAAAATTTAATTCAAATTTAATTCAAATTTAATTCAAATTTAATTCAAATTTAATTC